>Ga0099364_10002045_pt1 | contig 32463 bp, 28 predicted proteins | sample TergutTh196P3_FD_73070 | JGI IMG/M metagenome (GOLD analysis project Ga0099364, IMG submission 73070) | Microcerotermes parvus P3 segment gut microbial communities from Pointe-Noire, Republic of the Congo - Th196 P3 | ecosystem: Host-associated > Arthropoda: Insects > Digestive system > Gut ... | reverse complement strand
CCAATTGACGGTTTGGATAATCATCATAAATAATAATATCCGTTCTTAGTTGTTCCTGTCTGCGTACTCTTTGAACAGGAGGAGTAAAGCCCAAAGCACTTACAACATCTACATTTAAATCGGAATTAAAATCCCCTGCTCTTTCTGTTTTAAATATTCCAAAACCGCCGTAATAATCCCAGGCAGTCCACGCAATATTCCTGTTGTTTAACGCATTAACAACAAATTGATACCACCTAACTCTATCCTCATTATTGGCAGTTGGAATGTAAACGCCGAATTCACCACAAAAAACAGGAACATTGCGTTCTCTGGAAAATGCGACCACTCTGTCTAAAGTTGAATATAAGGTTTGCGGAGAAGAAGCGCGCCTGTAATCATTTCCAAGAGCACCTTGAACCCATGTACCTCTTAAATTTTCGGGAACAGACGGCATTCTTGCGCTGTCGTAAGGAAATGGAACTCCTGCCAATGCCGCCATAGACGGCTCACCCCAAGTTGCCCCCTGATGCGTAAAAATATGGGGATCGTAAAAATGAAAAGTATAAATTAAATTTTGATCTGTATAATGCGGAAGAGCGGAAAGTTTCCCAATGGAATTGTAATCTGTTCCTCCAACAATTATTTTTTTGTCCGCGTCTATGTCTCTTATGGCGTAAATTGCCATTCCTTGAATTTCGCCCCAGCGAGTGTCAGAAATTCCATGCGGTTCATTTAAAATTTCATAAATAACATAAGGACTGCGGTTTCTGTAACGACGCGCAATTTGTGTCCAAACGGGGATCAAAATTTTATCAATATCAGACGGGGTATGCAGAACAGGATCAAAAGAATGATTGTCAATAATAATGTACAGATCATGTTTTTCCGCCCAATCAACTGCTGTATCAAGAAACCTAAATAAAAGGGGGTCTATTGTGTAATCCGGAGCGCCGCTTGTCATGCTGTGAAATTTTACAGGCAGACGGACTACATCAGTGCCAAGGCTTTTTACATCGATAAAATCCTGTTCGACATATTTTGTAAAATTGATGCTCTGTGCGCTGTTGGTCTCAAACCATGCGGAAAAATTTACGCCTCTGGAAAAGGGCGCGGTCTGTAAAACACCGTCCACAGGCCCTTCTTCCTGAAGCATATCATTATTCTTTTTTGTAGAGTTACAGGACATAAGTATTGCAATGCAAATTAATGTTATTTTAAATATTTTCATACAATCATAATAGCATATTTTAAGATAATATACTATTATAACACCATGCCGCAAAAATTGCATGATACAGCCAAAAAAGCCAACAGTGCTCTGCTTGTCAGTCTGAACAAGGATGCCTCCCGTGAATTACAGGGGCTTGCCAAAACTCTGGGATTAAATATTGTCTCTAACGAAATAATAAACATACGGGAAAAACAGCCAAAGTTTGGAATGGGAAGCGGCAAGGCTTCCGAGCTTACGGAAAAAACAAAAGAACTTGAAGCGGATTGCATTGTGTTTGATTTTGATCTTTCCCCTTCACAGCAGCGTAATTGGGAAGAACTTGCGGGGCTTCCTGTACTGGACAGGCAGGAATTAATTATACAAATTTTTGCATCCCGCGCAATTACAAGAGAGGCGGATTTACAGGTACAGCTTGCCCAGCTTCATTACCGCCTGCCCCGATTAACCCACAAGTATATCGATCTTTCACAGCAGCGCGGCGGCAGATACGGCTCCAAAGGAAAGGGCGAAACTAAACTGGAAACAGACCGCCGCAGAATTGAACAGCAGATTCACAAACTAGAAAAAGAAATAGAGCAGGTTTCAAAACAACGGCAGGTACAGCGCAGTCAGCGCCAAAGACAGGGGCTGCCTGTGTGCGCTATTGTTGGTTACACCAACGCAGGCAAGTCAAGTTTGTTAAACGCCCTTACAGGCGCGGATGTTTTTGTAGAAGACAAGTTATTCGCAACGCTGGACGCGACAACCCGCCGCTTGCAATTTGAAGACGGAAAAACCGTACTGTTAACAGACACAGTCGGCTTCATTCGCCGCCTACCCCACTCGCTTATCAAGGCATTCCGCTCAACATTGGAAGAAGCCTCCCATGCGGACTTAATTCTGCATGTACTGGATGCCTCTGATCTTAACATCGACGAATATTATCAAACAACGATAAATGTTTTATCCGAGTTGGGAGCAGGGGAAATCCCTGCCATTACCGTATTAAACAAAATCGATAAACTGGAAGATGCTTCACAAACAGAAAACTTGCTATCGCGGTTTCCTGACAGTGTTGCCATTTCGGTTAAAGAAAGAATTGGGTTAGACAGTTTAAAAAATTATATTGCATGGCGGGGTCACCATTAGACACTGAATTAATCAGTACTAATCAATGTTAAATGGCAACTCCGCTTGCGGCCCTTACAAGTCTATCATTAATGGCGGCACCCAAACCTTCTTGAGGAGCAAGCTGAGCAAAAATACGCTGCACACCAAGGGTATCCAGCTTGTGCAAAGTTTCAAACAAACAAGTGGCAGCTTCGGATACATTGCCCAATGGAGAAAGTACAAAAGATCGTAGATTATTACTGCTTTTATTTTTAGACAACCAATCTTCACGGCTTGTATCATCAAAAAAAAGATACGCTGTGTTTTCTTCATATTGCAAACCGGCAATTTCTTCCCGTGAAAAAACAGCAAGCGGTGTTCTAGGCGCATAATGACTTTTCAGTTGCCCAGGCGAAGTATATCTCTGTTCCCCATTCCCTACTCCCCTCAGGCTATCGCCGCGCAAGCGATCCCTACTCCCCATTTCACCAATAACCTTCTCAATTTCCTCTTTTGGAATCCCGCCATGTCTAAGCAACTTAACTTGTTCACCGGACAAATCCAGCACGGTGGACTCTACCCCAACTAAAGCTGCTCCGCCGTCAAGTATAATATCCACTCTCTCTCCAAGACCGTCTTTTACATGCTGTGCTGTTGTTGGGCTTAACGCACCAAAAGGATTTGCGCTTGGAGCGGCAACCGCACCGTTTGCCAACGCAATAAGTTTCCGCGCTGTTTCATTTGCGGGGAGACGCACTGCCGCTGTGTTTAATCCCGCCGTTGCAATGCCGGGAATGTTATGGCTCTTTGGCAGGACTATTGAAAGCGGCCCGGGCCAAAAAGCATCTGTCAATAAATTAAGTTTCCGCTTTGTTTCTTGGGAAAGCTGTGAAAGATCTGCAACCTTACTCAGAGTATCAATATTATCTATGTGGATTATTAATGGATCAAAATACGGACGGTTTTTTGCTTCAAATACTTTTACAATAGCATCAGCATTATAGGCATCCGCGCCAAGCCCATAAACAGTTTCCGTGGGAAAAGCCACAATCCCGCCGTTACGCAAAACAAGAGCCGCCCTATTTAAAGATTCTTCAGTTACATTAAGAAATTCCATGTGTTATTCAATCCGCCATCTGCCTTCTACAAGAGTGTATCTGCCAGGACGGTTTCCGTTACTTGCATAATAGGCGTCAAAATTATTTGCAGTTGTATGTAAAATATTACCGCCGGTATCGGTATAAACAATATTGCCACGGATTCTGCCGTCTTGAACGCGGGCATCAAAAGCGCGGCTTCCCAAATCTTGCAAAGAAGCGGGAATTGTAACACTTGTTAAATTGTTGTTGTAAAAAGCGCCGTCTCTTACTGTGACAACATTATTTCCAAGCACAATGGCAGAAAGCCTGTTGCCGGAAAACGCGCCCTCGCCTATCAGAGTAAGGCTTGCGGGAAGTTCAATCGATCTTATTCTATTGCTAAAAAAAGCATAATCATCAATGACGGTTACCGTATTGGGCAGTTCAATTGCATCGATCTTATTTTCTGAAAAAGCTCCCTTACCAATGGTTGCAACACTTGAACCAAGTGTAACATTTGTCAGCCTGTTGCCGGTAAATGCCCCTCTGCCAATACTGGTAACATTGTTTCCAATAACAACAGTTGTCAAACGATTAAAGGAAAAAGCGCCGTCACCAATTATGGTTACGGAATCCGGAATAGTAACTTCCAAAAGTCCCTTGCCAATAAACGCATTGTCGCCAATTTGGGTAATGGGACGGTCATCAATGGTGTCCGGAATAACAAGAATATTTGCGGAGCCTGAGGAACTTACAATGGTAAGACCGGTTGCGTTGGTTTCCAAAACTATCCGCAAACCGCCGCTCTGGGCAAATACGCTTGAAGCCGCCAGCATGAGAAAGACAGGAAATAAAAGCCTAAAGAACCGCTTTTTTTGCATATATTGATTATAATACAAAAACCCGGGGTTTGCCATAGGCATAAAAAAAGATTTTAGATATAATTCTATGGCAGGAGAAAACAAATGATCATTGTATTATCTAAATCTATTTCACCTCACGATAAAGAAATAGTCCGAATATATTTAAAAGACCGGGGTTTCAGTGTCCGTGAGCAAAACTTTGGCGATGACGAAATCTTTGGCGCAACAGGCAAGGGCGTAATTGATGTCCGTGAGTTGGCTCTGCTCCCCGGAGTTGAACGGGTTGCATCCACTTCCAAGCCCTACGAGCTTGCTTCCAGGGAAACCCAAGCGGAGGATACTATTGTTACCGTGGGCAATGTAAAAATTGGCGGCTCAAGAATCACCGTTATTGCCGGCCCCTGCGCCGTGGAAAGTAAAGAACAAATAATGGAAACGGCCTGCCGTGTCCGTGAATCCGGGGCGGTAATGTTAAGGGGCGGCGCGTTTAAACCCCGCACCAGTCCTTATGCCTTTCAGGGTTTGGGAATGAAGGGGCTGGAGTTTATGAAAGAAGCGGGGGAAGCCAATAGTATGCCCATTGTTACGGAGGTTGTCTCCCCTGAGTTTGCCGTTGAAATGAAAGACCTTACCGATATGTACCAGATTGGCGCACGCAATATGCAAAACTTTGAACTCTTAAAAAAAGTGGGCTCTCTTGGTAAGCCCGTTCTTTTAAAACGGGGCCCTTCCGCCACCATAGAAGAATGGCTGCTCTCCGCCGAATACCTTTTGGCATCCGGCACAAGAGATGTTGTTTTTTGCGAACGGGGTATTCGCACCTTTGAAACTTATACCCGCAACACTTTGGATATTTCCGCCATTCCCGTAATTAAAAAACTTTCGCACCTTCCTATGATTGTTGACCCAAGCCACGCTGTCGGGATTCGTGAAAAGGTAAGCCCCACGGGACTTGCCGCAATTGCCGCAGGAGCAGACGGTCTTGCCGTAGAAGTTCATCCGCGCCCTGATGAAGCGCTCTCCGATGGCCCGCAATCACTCTACCCCGAACAGTTTGAAAAACTTATGCGCGATATTGAAGCGCTTGCCCCCGTTGTTGGCAAGGAACTTCTGCGTACTCCTCGTGCCAGCTATTCAATTAATACTCCATGTTCAGGTACAGGGTCGCAGCAAAACGCACAACAAGAAGCAGGAGCGGAAATTTTTGAAAAACTTCCTGTCGCCTTTGCGGGAGAAAGCGGCGCGTATGCGGAACAAGCTCTTATGCGCGCCTTTGGAGAAGAAGCGCAACGAATTCAAACGGATAATTTTAAAGGTGTCTTTGATGCGGTACTGGAAGGCTCGGCCTGCGCCGGAGTTGTTCCCGTAGAAAACAGCCTTGCAGGCTCTGTCCATGAAAACTACGATTTATTTTTACGATACCCTGACATTGCAATGGTAGGCGAACTCACCCTACGAATTGTCCACTGTTTAATTGCAGATGAACGTACAAATATCGATTCAATTCACATTATCAGAAGCCACCCTCAGGGTTTTGCACAGTGCAAGGAATTTTTAGACAAACACCCGGACTGGACTTTGGAACCGTACAACAACACCGCTGCCGCAGTTGCTTCCATTGTACGAGAGGGAGCGTTAAAAGTTGCAGCCATTGCAAGCGAATCCGCCGCCCGCTCTCATGGCGTAAAAATTCTTAAAGAAGGAATAGAGACCAATCCGCTTAATTATACTCGTTTTGCAATCATATCCCGCAGAACAAAAGACAAAGCACCTGTGCCGCCAAGTTTAGGCTTTGGAAAGGCAAACAAGGCATCACTTGTGTTTTCCGTCTCTGATGAGCCCGGCTCTCTTTTTGCGTGCCTTCAAATAATGAGCGAGCGCGGGCTAAACCTCTCCAAATTAGAAAGCCGCCCCATTCAGGGAAAACCGTGGGAGTATCTTTTTTATATTGATGTTTCTATCCCTGAAGCAGAAGCGGTTTTTGATGAGGCAATTGCAGAACTTAAGAAAAAAACTAAGGTTTTTTATTTTCTAGGAAGATACCGATCTGCAAATAATAAGGAGTATTAAATTATGAAAACAATTACAACAGACAAAGTGCCTGCCGCCATTGGGCCTTATTCACAGGCCAAAATTTCCGGCGGTTTCCTTTTTGCTTCCGGGCAAATCCCGCTGGATGCATCAGGAAACATGGTTGAAGGAGGAATAACCGAACAGACCAAACAGGTTATTCAAAATATTGCGGCAGTGTTAGAAGCCGCAGGTTCGGATTTTACCAAAGTGGTTAAGGCTTCCTGTTTTTTAACAGACCTTGGAAACTTTGCCGCCTTTAATGAAATTTACGCCCAATATTTTACAGACAAGCCGGCGCGCTCTACTTTTCAAATATCGGCTCTTCCCCGCGGTGCTTTGGTGGAGATAGAGATTGTTGCGGAGGTTTAATAAAAAACGCTAACTCTGTATTCTGTACAGAATTAGCGTATGGGCGGCACAAGACTCGAACTTGTGACCCCCAGCGTGTCGAGCTGGTGCTCTAACCAACTGAGCTAGCCGCCCAAGAAATAACTCTTATTGTGCATGGTTATTCTGTTATTTTATCCTTTCACGGATAGCAACATTTACTTCGATCTTTCCTTTTGCAAGTTCCATTGGAACAATAAGGGCTTCCACTTCTCCAAGATTTGTGGATACTTCCATATTATCCCCTGTAAAAAGTGCGGGCGGAGTTAAATCGAATTTAAAACCAAGATCATGCAGCTTTGTAACAGCCTGGGCTGTAATCATGTTTGCAAGTTCCTGAATGGTTGCTTTTCCAAGCTCATCAAGCTGTGTAAAATTTTCACCATTCATGGCACCGGCTACATACAAAGCCGTTTCTTTTGTCATATCAAAAAGCACACGGCCTTCCACATCACCGGCAAGACCTACAAGGGCTGCTACGCCCATAATCGACATTGATGTCGGCTTAAGATAGATTTCTCCGCGTTTAACATCGGAATTCAACACCTCTTTTAATACACTAAAAGCGGACTCAACAAATGGGTTGATATACTCAACTCTCATATCTTTCTCCTTCTATTTTTACTATTTATGCATTGTGCAAATAGGCAGAAACAGGATCATCAGCTGCTGAATGCCACAAGGCACCAGCAAGTTCCTCATTTCTTCCCATAATTACCAATCCACGATTTTTCAATTTTTCTGAAAAATTCGCAATAATTCTTGACTGCTCACCCGCAGGTAGGAATGAAATAACATCCCTTACAAGAATTATATCCAGTTCCGGCAACGCATTTTCATGCATTATATCGTGATACTCAAAAACAATCGAATCCTTGATAGCCGGGTTAAACGAATATCCGCTAGGCCCATGCACCATAAACTGTCGGCAATATTCCGGTATTTCATCAAGCTCATAAGTCATATTCGGCGCTTGTGAAACAGCCATAATATCGTTATCATTGGCCCATATTTTAATACGGGCATTTGGATACCTGCTTTTTAGTATACATGCAAATGAATAAGTTTCATAGCCCTTTGAACAGCCAATATTCCAAACATTAATGCTTGTAGAAGTATATTCCGGCAGTATTTTCTTAATTGCGGCAGCGTAAGATTCACTCCAGAACTCAGCAGTACAAGGAGAAGTAAATGCAGAAAGGAATTCGTCAGCTTCAGAGGCACTCCTTAATTGCAGAGTTTCACCTGCCCTGCCAACACTCCATTCAGTGAACCGGTTTTGCAACCATCTTTCATTAATACTTGAAACCGTAAACCGCCGTAATGCCTCCAAGCTTTCCCGAATAAAACCAATAGCCGAATCCGCCGTGGCTTTTTGCACTGGAGTCTGCTCTGCTCCGGGAGGCGGTACATAGTATTCACCGGTATCTGCGGCTACGCCCGCGCGGGTTTTCCCCTTGTCTTCTTCACTTACAGTAAATATCCTTACAACATCCAGAATGATATAAAGGTCACCCTGTTTTTCCACAACACCGCTAATATATTTAATATTGATATCCCCAAAAATTGGATGCGGCGGTTGTATTAATTCATGATTAATTCCTACAACTTTATCAATTTTATCTACTATTGTTCCATAAACCTGATCGTTGATATGAAGAATAAGAAGGTTTTCCGTGCCGTCCAATCTTTTTTCTATAGGTAAATGAAAAAATGTTCTTAGATCGATAACCGGAATAATATCACCGCGTAGATTGTACACACCGCGCACAAAAGAAGCCGCATTAGGCACAAATGTAAATTTATCCGCCTTGGCAATTTCTTTTACATTCATGATATCAACGCCATAATCTTTTCCCGCTAAAGAAAAAGTTATCATTTTAAAGTCAACATCGTCAACTTTATCTTTCTGTTCCTGTAAGTCGGTATTTACCTGTTCTAAGCTTCTAACTACTGAAGTCATAACTGCCTACCTTACCGAAGCCTCGCGCATTCTGCGCTGCTCCATTTCTTTTTTAAGACCAAGTTCCAAAAGCTGGCTTACATCAATTATTAGTGATACTGAACCATCGCCCAGAATCGAAGCTCCAGCAATACCCGGAGAATTAGTAAATTGATCACGCAACGGCTTTATAACAACATCTTCCTCACCAATAAGGCTGTCTACCATAAAGCCCATCTTCTTTTCAGCCGTTCCTACAATAACTACAAAGTAATGATCCGTCTGTTCTTCCGTTTTAATTCCAAAAAGCCTGTTTAGGCGTAAAAGAGAAACAACATCACTACGGATATTAAATACTTCATAATTATCAATCTTCTTAATTTCTTCCGGTTTAATACGCAAGCTTTCTATAACCGAAGTTATTGGGATGGAATAGATTTCCGTTCCAACGCGCACAAGCAAGCCCTGAATAATTGCCAATGTTAGAGGCAATTTAATAGTAAACTTTGTACCTTTGCCCTGTTCAGAGTTTACCGTAACCGTTCCGTTAAGCTCATCAATCTGCCGCCGTACTACATCCAAGCCTACACCGCGGCCGGAGATACTGGTAACTTCTTTTGCGGTAGAGAACCCCGGTTCAAAAATTAAATTAAATGCTTCAATATCAGTAAGAACTTTATTTGGGTTGATAATTCCGCGTTCAACAGCTTTTGCTTTAACCGATTCAACATCAATACCTTTACCATCATCACCAATTTCAATAACAATCATATTACCTTCATTGGTAGCTTTAAGAAGCACGGTGCCTTCTTCCGGTTTGCCTGCCGCTCGTCTTTCTTCCGCAGATTCAATACCATGGTCAATGGAATTACGCACTGAGTGCATGATTGGATCAAGAAGATCTTCAATAACTGATTTATCAAGTTCAGTTTCTTCACCTTCTATTACAAGGTTGATCTTTTTATTAAGCGTTTTGGAAAGGTCGCGGACAAGGCGCGGGAAGCGGCTGAATATCTGGCTGATTGGCACCATGCGTATACGCATAACGCCTTCCTGAAGTTCACTTGTAATTCTTCCCAGATTTTGCGACGTTGAGCGGTATTTTGCAACACTGCCCTTAAACGAGGCTTCAAAATTATCAAACAATGAAAAAATATCTCCGTAAGATTCGTTTATTTCATTACGGATATCTTTTATGGATTTACCGTCCTGTATCCGTTCAAGATAATTGGGTAAATTATCAAAAAGACTTCTGATTTTTTCACGGTACTGGTTTTCAATACCACGAAGCTGAGATATAAGATCATTAAACTGCATGGTGATCTGGTTAAATGTAGCTTTTGTAATTACAGTTTCAGAGACAAGGTTTAACAAATCATCAATTCTTTTTGAGTCAACACGAAGTATCGATCCTGCTTCTTTTCCTGCTTTTTTTGCATCTTCTGAATTTGCGCCTGATTTTGAGGATGAGGAAGGTGTACTTGCAGGAGCAGTCTGTGCAGGTACCGGAGCTTTGGCAACAGGAGTTGGATCTGCAACGGGACTTGGGCTTTGAGCAACAGGTTTATCAACAGAAATATTAGAAATATCAGTGACTGTTGCGTCAAGACTTACATCAGGTAAAATACAACTCTTTTTAAGAACCCCGGGGTCTGCTTCCGAAGCAATATAGTAATCCACAACCGGGAAAAAATTATCGGCATAGAGCTGTTCAAAATCCGGAGTTGTTTTTAGGATAGCCCCGGAGCTTTTTAAAGCGGCATAAATTTGAATGCCGCCAACCGTATTCATAAGGCTGCTTTCATCAAATGTAACGGAGATTTTATAAATGGGCATAACACCTTCAACAGAGTCTCTAAGTTCCTGTATATCGTGTTCTGAAAGACCCACGGAGGAGGCGGTGGAAACAGGCGCAGGAGTTGGCGCTGGCTTTGGGGCAACAGGAGCGGGGGCAGGTGCCTTGACCGCTCCCACCTTTTTAACGGAACCACTTTTGGCCGGAAGGAGAATACGGAGTTTTCCTTCGATCTCAGATGTATCTTCTTTGTAGATAGACCCGTTCATCCGTTTGTCCAACATTGCCTTAATAACATCGATAGCCTGAAGCAGAATGTCAACTACGTCGCCATTAACAGCAATTTGATCCGAACGGATCGCGTCAAAAACATCCTCGACAAGATGAGTAAAATGGGATAATTCCATCATTTCTACCGTCGCGGAACCGCCTTTTAATGTATGCGCCGCACGGAAGATCTCATCCACAGCATCCTTATTAGCTCCCTCATTTTCAAGAACCAATACGTTCTGTTCCAGTGTATCTACTTGCATTTGGGCCTCGCTGAAAAAGTCCTTAAGGAGTTCTTCATTGTTAGGATCAAGATAATCGCTCATAATATAAATATGCTCTAAAAAAGGTATAAAGTCAATACAGAAAACAACCAATTTACCCTAATTATTTGCATTTATTCATTAAAAGTGCTAAAATTAAGGTATGAGACACACAATTTTAACAGGTATTTTCCTTATTATCTTCTTATTATGCTATGGCGGGCTTCTGGGGGCCGTAGAGGTGGAAATTTCCGGGGGGGTCGATTATCTAACTTTCCACCATGACAGGTCAAGGGCCTACATCGATCCGGCCTCAACCAAAAAGGATTTTCAATACTATCCCTTTGGTTTTGGAAATCTGCTTATAAAGAGCGATATTGCCGAAAATTTAGCATATAGCATCAATTTTACAAGGGACAACGTTTTAAGGGACAATATTGAGGGTCTGTTTATAGCAAAAACGGACTATTTCAGCTTTCAATTCGGGCCATTTTTGGGAATACCTAATGTACTTGAAATAGATCCCAAAGCACCTGAAATCCCATTTTTTGGAGTATTGAGCAACTTCCAGCTAGTATATCCGGGAGTTGTATTCCTAGATCTTTCAGGTTCTACCACATTAGGACAGAATCTTGATTTTACCAGCAACCATGTTCGGGACACTGTCGGCGCTAGGCTTGGGGTCTGGCTGCCTTCTGCAATTCCTTCTGTATCAGTAAGCTACAAAAGCTTTAAAAAGGTCGATCCGCATCTCACTGTTAATGACACTCTTACAAGGTTTCAGTTTAGTATCGATTTTTATTCAAAAAATTATCCTATGACATTTCGATTAGATGCCGGCTATCAAATCCTTGCACGGAAGTACAATAATAACATTACAGAAGCTTTAACAGATAAGCTAGAAGTATGTTTTGCGGGCCTTGAACTAAGAGTGCAGGCATCCAATTCAGTCAAAATAATTTTTGGCGCGGAATTGCCTGTCCCTATCGATAATAAAACCTCAATGGAAATGCCATCTTACCCAATGCCAAAGGCTACTTTTGGATTTGTATTTTCCAGGGAGTAGAAAATCTTTTTACGTTTGATCTCTGCTTTTCGCTAATTGTTACATATTCATTTTGCCTCACGCAAAGCCACAAAGAACGCTAAATTGTAATTCGAAATCTTCCCTTAAAAAAATCTGTGCAAATCTGTGCTTAATCCGCGTTAATCAGTGTTAAATAGTGACCCCGCCCTACTGCCAAACATCAATTTCATAAACAAGCTCGCCACCCATATCATAAACCCGTCTTTTAAAAACAGACGGAACACTTACATTGCCAATTTTTTTATCACTAAATTCATCAACAATAATAAGCACTCTAACAGATTGATATTCTGAAGCAAGCCGTCTTGTCTGGCTTTCTGTTCTTAACCAGATTACCCTGTTCACTTCAGGGGTTTGCGGCCAGATATTTGCTATAAAAAAAGTCATCAAAGCATTTTCAAAAGTATCGTTAAAATCAGCGTTAGGCGCCATGTGACCTCTGTCATAACCTGAATAGTTAAAATCCCTGTGGTGCGGAAGATCATAACCATTTTCCAATAACAATTGCTGCAATACGCCGCCGTCCCTATTTTGCGTAAATTGCGCAGACGGCCTTCTTGTCCCAGTAGACTCCGCCCTATCCTTTGTAAGTATATATGTAATTATATGCGGCCCAAGATTCACAGCATCATAACACCCGGAATAAAGCAAAACCTCATCACAAGAAACCTCAAAAGAAAAATGCCCCTCCACCTCACAAGCAAACCCCTCGATTGAGAATAAAAATAAAAAATAAATTATTAAAAGCTTTTTCATTCTCTCTGCCTCTACTACGGCTGTTCTCTCTTCTAACTATCCACTATCCACTAATCACAATGTATCCGGGGAATCCAGCCATACAGGAAGCTGCATACTTGTTTCAAGATAACCCATCCTGCGTTTTTTTACAGATATTTCCAAAAGGGCAACTCCCTCATCTTCTAAAATACGCAAGCGGTTAATTGTAATTGGATCGTTTTCAGAAAGACCCGCTTCATCAGAAATTGAACCCCGTACTACCCTGTCCACCCTAAAATTATTATTAGAAAATAAACTGCTCTGTAACGGAGTAAGCACCATTCCAAAAAGCGGCGTGGCAATCTTTTCCCGCCTGTCAATTTTAGCAGCTTCCAACATGGGTAAATCCGGTCTGGCAACCGTCATGATTATTCGTTTTTTTAGAACTTCGTCTCTATCAATAGTCTCCAATGATATAAGCTCGCCGGGGCCGGCAAGGAAAAGTGTTTTTTGCAAAGCCGGTATTAAGTTGCCCTGTTGAGCTGTAACAGTTCTGCCGTTTATCCTTCTTATAAGAGAGCCGTCTTTTACCATGTGCATAGAACCTGGGGTATTTGGAGATGTGTAAATAATTTCTCCCCCTGAAAAAGTTTCACATACCGTAAATCCAAGCCAAGGGCGCGGAGCTCTTCCTCCATTTATCATTGCGGGCAAGGCTGCCGCAAGCATTTCTGCAGGAATTATAAAGTTAAGCCCTTGATGATAAGCAACGCCGGCAAAAGCAACTCCCACAAGCCGCCCTTGATTATCAACAACGGGGCCGCCGGAATTACCTGAATTAATTGCAGCATCAATCTGAATAACATCTCCAATCTGCAAAAACCGTCTGCCAAGAGCGGAAACAATGCCGGAAGACACCGTTTTTTCCAGTCCCAAAGGAGAACCAATTGCAAGTACGGAATCCCCAATGCGCGGAATTACTCTGTCAACAATGGAAAAAACATATTCAGTTTCTATTTCTGTCTTTAACAAAGCAAGATCCAAAGCTTTATCCCAGCCTATTACCCGTGCCGGCACCCTTGGACTGGAAGCATCTCCCATTCGAATAAACAACCGTGAATAACCCTTGTATTTTGGGTCAACCTCACTTGCAATTACATGGTAATTTGTAATTAATAAGCCGGAAGAATCAACAAAAAAAGCAGACCCCAACATTCTGTTTGCAGAACCCATTCCTCTTTCAATTCTATAACCCCTGTCAACTACAACGGTTGCTACACCCTTGATCATATCAGAAGCGGTATCTCTTCCATTTGCGTATTCTCGTAAATTAGCAGGGATATTCCTTGCACCCGCTCTTTCCGCAGCAGCAAGAAAAAACGCCGCTGTTCTTCTCTGTCTTGCTTCTACCGCTTTTTCAAGAAACAGCACCGCACTTTCAGCATCCAAAGGCTGCATTTCATGAGACCTTACAGCGGCTAAAAACGCCGCAAGGTTATTGCCTTCTTGCAGTTTTTTCTTTGCATCCGCAAGAACAAAAGCCGCCTCTCTTCCTGAATGAGGAGTGGCAATTTCAAGAACCGCTATCGATCTTCCTAAAGATACGGCTTCTTCCCACTTTTCTTCCTGAATAGCTTTAGCTTGGGCGGTAACCAGATTTTTTTTGGCTTCTTCTTCATATTGGGCAAGCTGCTTCCAATCTTCATTGTCATAAATATCATCTGTAACAGAATAAATTTCTTTATAAATATAAATTAATGCGATTGCGTTTACCGGATTTTCATCCATTTGTTTACTGATTTCTTCAAGCCGTGCAGAACTGGTTGAGTGTGAAGGAAAATCGTCAGGGTTTGCTCGTCGTCCCATACCTCTACAGGACACAAGAAGCACTGCCAAGAGTATCGGTATTATAAATCTATTTATATAAATTTTACCCATTTTTTATCGTTCTGCCTCTGAGTAGTTCATTGTTCCAGATCCATCCATATCCCACTGATAAACAACAGAACCGTCTTGAAGATACACCTCTCCTGTTTTGAACCGTCCATCACCTATCCAATCACTTTCTGAAGATGCAACAAGCGCCCTATACTCAAACCTTTCATCAGTATCAGGCCACGGATAATTTGGCCCCGGGCGGTGGAAACGGCGAATTGTTTCCATCCTGCCGTCTAAATCCAAATCTATATATTGAATAACAGGCAAGCCGCCTTCAAATTCCGTTATGGAAACAATATTTGTACCCAGAACTTCAACTGCTTGCTGAGGGATACCCCCTTCTAAAATAATACGTTCAGTGGCACCTTCAAATTCAACACTAGGACGATCAATACTTGCGCAGAAAGAAACTAAAGACCTGCGGGATAATTCATGTTGATTTGATAAAACAGGGAAAGACATGCCGGGACGGGTCCTACTTCCGCCAAGAGTAATAAAAGAAAGGGGGGTATAATTAAAATCCGCAGCGCGGAAAGCAAAATCTTCATGCGGCAATTTTACCCTCATTACAAAAGGATACCTTTCCCATGTTACATCAGCCTGTGTATTATTACCGGAAACAGAAACCGTTGCTGAAGTTGGAATACCATTAGAATTAAAATCGAATTGTAAATCAAGGTAAAGCTCATGATTCTTATCAATAATTAAACATCTAACAACTCCCTCTTTAATAGTAGCAGCGCTCTCAATCAATCCGTTATGAGAATCATAGGTAATAATAAAACCTGTAAAGTTTAATAATGTGCGGGTAAATTCATCCCGGCCTTCTTCACTTCTTAGCATATCAAATGTATCATTTAACACATTAAAATCAATTATTGATAAAGGATTGGAAAATAATTCTTCAATAGCTTGATTGTCACCAATTAAACCAAGGTTAAGAGCTAAGGGAATTGATCTTGGGCTTGGAGTAAAGCCTGAGGCATTTGCCAAAAACCCGCCGGCACGGTAACCTGCGGTATATCTTCTGGCATCTTCAAGGCTTCTCATATAAGGAACTGCCATCCATGCAAGATTAGGATCAATTTCTACAAGAATTGGAAGCCGCCGTAAAATTAAGTCTAACACTTGCTGATCGCTGCTACCTAGGGAGCTTGCTGATAATTCAAGATTTAATCTGGAATTATATTTTCTAATAAAATTTAAATATTCTAAATAAACAACAGCAGGACGAGGATCTCTAGAAAACCTGTTCATAGTAGAAAGAGCAAAGCTTTGAAATACCGCTATTTCTGTCGCGCTAAGCGAATTAAGCGCCAAACCCCTAAACGCTTTCAAACGCATCATTGCGGCATCCGCGGAAACATCGCCTTCCTTGACTTGCTCCAATGCCGCAAGAGCGCTGGAATATCTTTGCATATTAACAAGCTGTTCTGCTTTGAGTACAAGAGCTTCATTTTCATTGTAATAAGCCCAACGGTTTACATCAATTGCCTTATCCAAATGAGCAACAATTGCAGGTCTTGCATCTCCAAGACGCAAACCAACATAAGCCGCCAAATATGAAATATCAGAATTAACATTGGAAAAATCCAAAGCACGAACTATAGCGGCACTTGCATCTTCCAGCCGGCCTTCATCTAATGCCTGCCGAATCCATACAACATATTGATGCGCGGCATCCGCATCGTCAATGATTTGCTGTAAATCATGATTCTGCGCAAAACTAAAACTTACCGTCAAAACCATGAACATTAAAAATAAAAATTTATTCATGCTGTCTCTCCTTTTTTTAAACCAATAATTTCCCTAACTTCATCATCAACAAGAGTTTCACGGACAAGAAGTTCATCCGCAAGTTTTTCCAGTTCTTTTTTATGTTTTTTAAGAATTGCTTCCGCATTATCTCTTGTTTGATCAAGTATTTTTTTCATTGCCGTATCAATTCTTTTTGCGGTATCATCGGAATAATCTTTGTGCCTAGCTATTTCCTTGCCAATAAAAATTGGCTCATCTTCTTTTCCATAAGCTATGGGGCCAATATCACTTGACATACCCCATTCGCAAACCATATTCCGCGCCATTTCTGTAGCCTGCTGAATATCGTTTTTTGCGCCTGTAGTTGTTTCATTATAAAAAAGTTTTTCCGCAAGCCAGCCGCCGTAACAAATTGCAATACGATCTTCTATCCAGCCTCTGGAACGGCTGTATGAATCTTCTTCCGGCAAAGAAAGCGCCATAGCCAGCGCCCTGCCGCGCGGGACAACCGTAACCTTGTGCAATGGGTCTGCATTTTTTAAGTAATAGTGCAAAAGAGCATGTCCCGCTTCATGAATGGCTGTCATCTTGCGTTCTTTTTCAGAGATAACAAGGGTACTGCGCGCAACACCCATTAAAATTTTATCACGGGCTTCTTCAAAATCTGACATTTCAACTTCTTTTCTATCTTTGCGCGCAGCATATAACGCCGCTTCATTTACAAGATTTGCAATATCAGCGCCGCTCATTCCCGGAGTAGCCCGCGCAATACGAGAAAGCTCTACGGATTTTTCCATAGGAATTTTTGCAGAATGAATTTGCAAAATTGCTTCCCGCTCTTTAATGTCGGGCATTGCAATTACAACCTGTCTATCAAAACGGCCGGGGCGTAAAAGGGCGGGGTCTAAAACATCAGGGCGGTTTGTGGCGGCTAAAATAATTACATGATCTTTTGAATCAAAGCCGTCCATCTCTACTAAAAGCTGATTAAGCGTTTGTTCGCGTTCATCATGACCGCCGCCATAACCTGCGCCCCTTGTGCGGCCAACCGCATCTAATTCATCAATAAAAATTATACAGGGAGAATGTCTGCGCCCCTGAACAAAAAGGTCTCTTACACGGCTTGCGCCCACTCCTACAAACATTTCTACAAAGTCGGAGCCTGACATATGAAAAAAGGGAACACCTGCTTCCCCGGCAACAGACCGTGCCATCAATGTTTTGCCTGTACCGGGCATTCCAACAAGAAGCACGCCTTTGGGGATTCGCGCTCCCATCTTTGTATACTTTTTTGGATTCTTTAAAAATTCAACAACTTCTTCAAGTTCGTATTTTGCATCTTTCTGACCTGCAACATCGGCAAAACTTACTTTTTTACCTTCATGCTGAAACTGTTTTGCCCTGCTCTTTCCAAATTGAAAATTCCTAGCTCCCATTCCTTGTAAACTTCTGACCAAAAAAATAACAAGCCCAAAACCTATAATCCACGGAAGGAATTCCCTTACCAACTGCCAAATACTTGGCGGAGTAACAGCACCAGATATATTGATATTATTTTCCTGCAATAAGGACAGCAGCCCCGGATCAGAATAAGGAATACGGGTTCTTAGCTGAGCTGTCCCATTCCCTGCCCCTTTTAAGAATATATCCATCATATTTCCATCACGAATTATAACGGATTCAATTTGGTTCTGATTCAAAAACCGTAAAAAATCGGTATAGGGGATTTCACTTATTGAAGATGATCCTGTTCTGGCTATATTAGAAATAAGGAAAATAATAGCTATAACGATAACAAGGATTAAACCGCCGGGAATTCCCCGTCCGGCGCCAGGATCTGGCAGCCTGTCATTAGGATTAAGCATATATATAGCATAACTTAATTATTACTGCGAATCAACTGTCCTATCTGCCATTGCCTTTAAACTTACTCCTGTCTCCGGGTTTGGAGAGCAGACACAATCACAAGCTTTGTATTGTTTCGGCTGATAGTCCTGTAATCTTTTGAATAACTTCGACAGGCAAACCTTCAGCTAGAGAGTTTCGGGCAATTTGTTCTATTGAAAAATCATCATACAAAGTTTACAATAACATATGACTCAAACAATTACAGAAATAGACATTATTACCCGTCTTGGCCTTGCGTTTGCTGCAGGGGCAATTATTGGGTTTGAACGCTCTAGCCGCCGTCAGGTTGCGGGGCTTAGAACTCACATACTAATTTCCGTGGGTGCTGCCCTGCTTATGATTTTATCGATCTGGCTGCCTCAGCAAATTGGCTCAGGTGACCCGGGAAGAATTGCAGCGCAGGTTGTTTCCGGCATGGGCTTTCTTGGCGCAGGTGCTATTATTCGCCTTGGCTACAATATAAGAGGGCTTACCACTGCGGCATCTCTCTGGCTAATTGCCGCAATAGGAATGACAATTGGTGCGGGATTATTTATTGCCGCAGGTACTGCCGCAGTTTTTGCGCTTATTGCTTTGTTTGTATTAAATAAAGTAGAAAAAAAAATCTTTCCGGATGATTGGGTTCCTCCCGCAAATCAAGAGAAGCAATGAACGATAAACACCTAACCATTACCGAACTTACTGAAAAAATCCGTAGCTGTTTGGAAGGATCTTTTTCCTTTGTAATGGCAGAGGGTGAACTTTCAAATTGCAAATTGGCAAGCTCAGGACATTTGTATTTCAGCTTAAAAGATTCCGGAGCAAAGATCGATGCTGTAATGTTTAAAAACAGATTAAGGTCTTTATCATTTGAACCAAAAGATGGTCAGTTATTACGAGTGAAAGGAAGCCTTTCTGTTTATGCGCCGCGCGGAAGTTATTCCATTGTATGTGAAGAGATGGAAATTGCCGGATCAGGTGAGATCCTTGCCATGTTGGAAAAACGCAAGCAGAATTTTGCGGCGGAAGGGCTTTTTGACACAGAGCGCAAAAAACCGCTGCCCCTCTATCCTTCAGTTATTGGCGTAGTAAGCTCTCCCACAGGAGCGGCAGTGCGGGACATACTTAACATTTTAGAAAGACGAACAAACGGAATAAAAGTTATAATTCTTCCCGCTCCAGTTCAAGGCGATGATGCTCCGTCTAAAATTGCGGCACGAATCAAGCAGGCTAATTTTTGGCAGCTTGCGGATGTGTTGATTGTTGGAAGAGGCGGCGGTTCTTTGGAAGATTTGCTTGCTTTTTCAAGCGATGAAGTTGTGCGTGCTGTTGCGGAATCCGACATTCCCGTTGTAAGCGCGGTTGGCCATGAAATTGACTGGGCTCTCTGTGACTTTGCCGCAGACCTCCGTGCGCCAACGCCGTCCGCCGCCGCCGAGCTTGTAAGCGAACATTTATCAATGGCAATGGAGACGGTAAGTTCAATAGAAGAAACCATAATTACCGCCATGAATACAAGACTGGAAAGAGCCCGGCTTTTACTTAAACCTTTTGATCCTGCGGATATGGAATACCGTTTTAGATCGATACTGCAGCCGCGCCTTGTACGCCTGGATGACGCAAAAGAAGAACTGATTATGGCTATTTCAGATAAAACTGCAGAACTTCGTAACAGGATAAAACTTGCTTCCGCAGTAATGGAAGCAGGAAGCCCGTTAGCTGCAATGGAAAGAGGGTTTTCCGTTGTTACGGATTCAGACGGTAAAATTGTCCGTAATGCGGCTAGTGTAAAAACAGGGGACAGATTAACAATCCGCCCGATGAAAGGAGAACTACATGCAGTTGCAGAATAATAAGGATAAATATAAGGAGAGATAAATGGCAAAGAAAAAAACAACACCAAAGGCTATGTCAACGGGCGGTGGAATGAAAAATTTTGAAGAAAGATTGGAAAGGTTGGAAAAATTGGGGGAGGCGATCCGCAAAACAGATATTCCGTTAGATGAAGCGTTAAAGGCTTTTGAAGAAGGGATTAAGATTGCCCGGACTTTGGAAACTGACTTGGAAAAGATAGAAAACCGTATAGAAATACTGATGAGCTCTACAGATGCGGATGAAGGGGATCCGCCGGATTTGGAATTATTTGACAATGACGAATAACATTCAGGTATTGCCGCCGCAAGAAGCAAAACGGATTGCCGCAGGAGAAGTTGTTGACCGTCCCGCCGCATTGGTGCGGGAATTTCTTGACAATGCCATTGATGCGGGCAGTGAGAATATAGAAGTTTCCATAGAAGAGGGAGGCTGTAAAAAAATAGAGGTCTCTGATGACGGCTCCGGTATGTCGCGAGAGGATTTGGAAATCTGTTCCCTTACCCATGCAACAAGTAAGATTCGCGGGCTTAATGATTTAGAAACGGCTACCACTCTTGGTTTCCGCGGGGAAGCCCTTGCGGCGGCGGCGGCAGTGTCTCGTCTTGAAATAATATGCAGCACTGATGGCAGAGAAGCGTGGCAGCTTGGAACAGGTCCCGGAGACAGTCTCCCTGTAAACATTGAACAGCACCGCCGCACAAAAGGTACAACGGTAAGGGCGCTGAACATTTTTGAAAGTATCCCTGCCAGAAAAAAATTTTTAAAAAGAGAAGGAAGTGAAGGCACTCTTTGCCGCCAGGTTTTTTTAGATAAAGCGCTTGCGTTTAATAATATAAGTTTCCGTTTTGTGCAAGACGGTAAACTAAAAGATTTTTTACCCGCCGTAACTGCAAAAAAAGACCGTTTTGCCGCCGCTCTTTTAAAAGCAGATGAAGCTGCCTTTTTACATGAAATAAATACTATTGGCAATGGCTTTACCGCAACAATTGTAATTGGCGGGCCTGAACTATACAGAAATGACAGGCGGCAGATGTTTGTATTTGCAAACGGCAGGCGCGTTAATGATTATTCACTCATTCAGGCTTTGGATTATGGATCACAGGGGTGGTTTCCCAACGGCACTCATCCTGTAGGTGCGGTTTATGTAGAAATTGATCCGGCTCTTGCGGACTTTAATATTCACCCGGCAAAAAGAGAAGTACGGTTTAAGGATCCGGGCGCAATTCATCAATCGGTTACTGGCGGATTACGGATTTTTTTTCATACACAATACATATCTGCCTCGCGCAGAGGCGCTGAGAATTCAGAGAGCGCAGAGGAAGAATTAAGGTTTGATTCTAGCAACGCACAGAGCTATGCGCAACAACAAAACTATGAAGAAAAACCAACAAAACAAAACATAAAAAATTTCTTAGAAGCAATAAGAAGCAAGTTGGATAATGACGATATAACAAACAACACCTCCGCGCCTCTGCGCCCCTGCGCGATGTCTTCCGAACCCCGCTACATTGGCAGAGTATTCGGATTATTCATTTTAATTGAGTACAACGACAAGCTTTACATGATTGATCAACATGCGGCGCATGAGAGGATTTTGTATAATAAATTTTTGGAAGAACCTATCCCTAAACAGGAGCTACTTGCGCCTGTTCCTTTTACAACTGAAAGTGATGAAGAAGATGCTTTCCTTGAAAATAAACGGCAAGAGTTATCCCGCCTTGGTATCGATATAGAAAAAGATGAAGGAAGTTGGTACATTTCCGCCTTGCCTGCGGACTGGCGAATGAGTGACACTGAAACAGTTAAGGAAATCTTGGGGTTGCGCACAGCCGGAGAAAACATCGCCGAACGATGGGCGGCAACTCTCTGCTGTCGTGCCGCTATCAAAGACGGGGACTACCCCGATGATGAAACTGCGTTTAACTTGGGAAAAGCCGCCCTTGCCCTCCCCGACCCCCGCTGCCCCCACGGACGCCCTGTCTGGACAGAGATTAGCAAAGAAGGATTGTACAAGGCTGTAAGACGGACTGAGTAATAGGAATTAATCAACATGATCTGCAAACAGAAAACCGCCTTCTATGGGCAGGATAAACTGATTAAATGAATGGCTTACATACGGCATTTGTGATCTACTGCCTGTTCTTTGGGCATTCGTTGCAGCGCCTGTATCAACTCTTTCAAATGTATCCTTGTCTAAGATAAATCCATAAGACGCCTGATGCCCGTCAAACATTTGCCTTGCAAAATATACTGCAAGCATAGAGCCGGATAATTCAACCCTGCAGGTTCCCGCTGCGAATGGTTCTCTAATTTCTTTTTTCTTCAAGATTTTGAGAGTATTCGTAAATAAAAGTCATCATTATTTTCTCTCTGGTTATGGAAATTTCTCAGGAATCGTCCATATCCATATTGATTTTTTCACCTTCACCGGAAGTACAAACAGTAACAGAGCCATCGCTGTTCACAAATGTCAGGATATACGAATGATGACTCCATGCCTTGATATACAGATTTCCGTAATTATCAACCGAATCGCTTGTACGGTATTCCGTTTCAAACCGCACATTGTTAATGCCGCTTTCTTCGGATTGAATAGGGGATAGGGCTGTCATTAGCAGCAAGATAGCTGTTAAAATTACTTTTTTAATTATAAGATCATTTACTTTTTATTTGTCCAATATATTTTCTTACCAGTTCTTGTCCCAAATATCCATGTTTCATATGTATATATAGTTATTGTATCGCCTTCTACATCCATATCTAACCACCATCCCCTGTCAAAACCATATACATACAATGTTGCATAATATTCACTATAAATACCCCAAGTTTCTATTCGGAATTTGCCAAAATCAAGTGCCGGAATAGTTATTATATTATTTTCCAAAATTATTTCACCAGATATAATAAATTCTTTGAGAACTGTTTTGCCAATATAATTATCTATTGTTATAAAATCGTGCTCAAAATTGTTTGATATTTTTTTATATTTTTTACCGCCATTTTTGAATATTATTATTTCATTATTACTTCCTATTTCATATTTATAATTTTCTATACCATTTCTATAGTCTATAAGTTTTTCAGTAAAACCATCTCCCCTTATAGGTTCTTGAACCCAAATGCCTCTTTGATCAATTCTAATGTAAATATAACCCATTTCTTCAATACACTTACTCCCCTCAATATCTTGTTTATCATCAATATATTTCCTTGATGAAAACCAGTCTCTGGAATTTTCAAAAGATTCTACAAAATCCAAAGGTAAATAATAGCCGTAAAATTTACTATTTTTACGAAGGAATTGAAATGTAAAATGATTAGTGTCCAATACTTGAGCATACAATGGGAAAACAAAACATCCCAATAAACAAAGAAGCAAGTACTTTTTCACCACTACCCCCGATTTTTTTATTTTATACAAAATATTTTAATTTGTCAATCTGGCACTTACATTATTCTTTATCCAAATACAATAATCGATAATATCCTGTATCGTTTCTGGCCATTAATACACCCAGTACTAATGTGTCACTGGTTATAAAGTACAATAAATTATCATTAACAATAAAAACATCACTGATATTACTAAGATAGTTTGTTATTCCATCAATTTTTATGAAAGGATCGTTTATTTCATAAGTTGTAATATATTTTTCTTTTAGATTACCGTTTTCATCATACTCAATAATATTTGCAACATTGTTAATAAACTCAAATTCATACCGTATATTGTTAACTTCTAGACTCCAATTTCCGGTTAATATTTTTTTAACTTTCTTTATATCGCGTTCTATCTTTTTTGTAAATATTTCTAAATATCTATCTTGTAAAAATAATTTATTTTTACTTACAGAATAGTTAAAATACGAATTACTAAAATAATGATTCCTTCTGTTTGGATTTTTCATAAAAATAACACTATCTATAACCTTGTATCTCAGGGTAACTTCTTCATAAGGATTATCATAGATTCTAAGTTTTACTTCGTCTTTTGAAAAAGTAAGTTCTCTTAATCGTGAATAAGGTTCAAAGTTAACCCATGTTCCAAGCAGCTTTCTGTCGTAGGATTTGGAACAGCCTAGTAGTAGGATAACTAATAGGATGTTAATTAACGTGATTTTCTTCATTTTGGTTCTCCTTTTAATTCGTTTTATTTTTAATAACAAGTATTACCCACTACTCCCCAACTCCGCTTCAATTTTTTCAAGTTCCTTAATGTCAAGTAGATATTCTTGCTGCCATTCCTGTAATTTTCCTGCGGGTGCATAAGTTCACGGTATTTGGCATATTCGGCAAGGGCCTTTTGCTCTGCTTTTTCGAGAGAGGTTTCACCCTTGCCTTTCAAAACTGCTCTGCGATTGAATTCTAAAATGCGATCAAGTTCGCCCTCCCAGTCCTTCATGAAAATTAATCTTGCAGACTTTGCTTCATGTTCGGCATAGTCCAGAAAGGCAATTACTATATAACGCAAATCATCAAGTTCGTTTTTTTGCAGATAATTTTTTGCGATAATGACATCGGCTTTTCTTATACGGCGGCCGGGACTGCCTTCCCATGAAGTTAAGCCCATATTGATTTTTTGAGAATCCGCCCTGTCGTGAATTATTTCCGGTGCGGTTTGCCCTGTGATGGCAAAATGCACCTTGTTTTGCACTCGTGCAAAAAACTCAATGGTTTCCCGATAATCCTGATTATAGTCGGCGGATAATGCGTAAATATCTTTAAGCTGTTGATAAAAACGGCGTTCGCTTACACGGATTTCCTTTATGCGGTCAAGCATTTCACGGAAATAGTCCGCCCCAAATTTATTGACCTTTTTTAGCCGTTCATCATCCATTGCAAAGCCCTTGATGATATACTCGCGCAAAACCTCCGTTGCCCAAATACGAAACGCAGTCGCCTGTTTTGAGTTGACCCGGTAACCCACAGCGATAATCATGTCCAGATTGTAGAAGGCGGTATTGTAGCTTTTCCCATCGGCGGCAGTATGTGCAAAATTTGCACATACTGCATCTTCCTGTAATTCTCCCTCTTTATATATGTTCCCTATATGCTTTGTTACAACGCTTCTTTCCACTTCAAACAGCTCTGACATGGCTTTTTGGGTAAGCCAGAGGGTTTCATCACGGAAAAGCGCATTTATTTGAACCTGCCCGCCGGGAGCTTTGTAGAGAAAGAATTGCTGTGTAGTTGCGACTTCTTTTGCCATTGGGTTACTTTAGCATTTTCTTGGGGGAATGGCTATATCGTATTCGATGTCAGGCAAGGGTTATTCCCACACACCTTTCCCATTCCTTCCCATAATGAAAGGAAAAATTCTAAAAACTACACAAACCAGTTCGCCGCCGAAACAGGCTGAGCTGATTTCTGGCTGTTATACTCATACAGGTAGATAGCTGGTTTTTTGTGGTACCATGCAACACTTAAATTGGTAAGTTTTTGCACCACATTTCCTTTTCACTTTTCCAAAAATTGCATAACAATTCATCTTTAAGCAAGGCTTCATAAATAGGTAGTATAAACTTTCTGATCCCGGCTATAATAACAGGAAAATCCGCAGGCGTATCAATAATATTAGTTCTATGCAAGAAAGCTTGCCATTGAATCTGTTTATCATGTAATAACGGAAAATCTTTAGTAAAAATCACTGGATTTGGAAATAAACTAGTATTACGGTTTTTAAAAACTTGTAAAATTGCTTCTGACAAGATAGCACCGTCAAAATCGTTGCTACGGCTTAATTCATAAATATCATAAAAATATTTCATGCGGCTATTCATATCAGCAAGATAAACAGCAGCATGAAACTTTTCTGCAATTACAGATTCCAAAGAATACGCTTTCAAACGAGGAGGCTCCATATTTAAAAGTGTAGGATATACCATATCAACTGCATGAGGAACAATAACATCATTAAATCCAATATCAGAAAGTTAAAATCCTTTTTGTATTTGACGGCTTCTTTTTTGAGTTTTGCTTTTATACTTTCTGCATTCATGCGGCGAGCACCTCAAGATATGGAAATAGCACCCCTTTAATTTGAAGCACCTCGGCGTATTTGGACAGTTTTTGCAGATGTTTTTTTCCAACCATGTAATTTTTTAGAACATCAAAAGCAACATCTTTACCTATTTTATATCTCATACGGAAAAAATCACAAACAGTACGCTCTCTATCATAGATTTTAAACTGATACCCATTATCTTTTACTGTTTGTATGCCTACTTCGTAAATTCGTGGAATTGCTTTGTAGATTTTAACATGAACATCTTCCGGTAGTACAGGAATACGCTTTTGGGTTGGAAGTGTTATATCGATTTTTTGAGGAATTATACCTGAAAGGTCATGATACTGCGCCGCTGAAAAAAGTGATATAACAGCATCAGGAATCAAAGCAGCAAGTATCTCGTAATTATCCATATCATTTGCTTTTATAGAAAAAACATAATAACCCTTACGAAGGCGTTGCAAAAAACCAAGACGGATAAACTCATCAATATCCTTGCTGCAAAAACCCGAAGAACGCAGAATTGAGGTACGAATAATAGGGCCTTCCTTATTAAAGAACTTGACAGCTTTTTTTATTCGATGATCGGTCATAATTTACCCCCAAAATGTACTATTTCGTACATGAAACAGTACATATTAGATATTAATAGATAAAGGCATTAATGTCAATGAAATATTTGTTTTTGGGCAGCTTTCCGGCGGTCTTTGGTTGCGGTGACAGAACCGTGAACAAGCGCAGCTTCCCTGTCGCCAATAACACCGCGCTCCAATCCTCCCTTCTCACTCCCTAATCACCACCATTGGAAAATCCGCGAACAACAGCGAATGAACCTTTGGGTTCTGCCGGTTCTCGGTCTGACGCGGCACTTCCAGCGACACAAAGCCGGTCCGATTGGAACATCCCAGTATTGGTCAAGGAAGCGACGGGACAAATTAACCTGTGACAGGCGCCTTTTTGCGTCTTCTCAGTACAACTCCCTTCCGCTTAGGGCGTCAAAAACCTTGATCATCTGTATATCGCTGAAGTTACTTGTAGAAACAATGCGGCGGCCGTCAGGTGTCCAAGTTACTGATTGTGGAATGCCTCCCACACGAATATCATGTATTTTGTTGCCGGTCTCAACATCACATACAAATACATAACCCACACCTCTACTACCATAAATGTTGCCAACCGCGAGCCGTCTGCCATCAGGACTCCATGACAGAGAAAAAGGTTTACTGTTTTCAATCGGTATGTTTCTAATGAGCCTTCCGTTTTCGGCATCCCAAATTTTTACAGCCTGCTCTTCGGGAGTACATGAAGCAATTGTTTTACCATCAGAGCTGTATGCAAGTCCCCATATTCGTCCTCCTTGATTAGTAATCGTGTGCAGAACTCGCCCGCTCTCCACATCCCAAATCCGTATAGTTTTTTCTTCTTCAACCGAACCGGAAGCAAGCCGCCTGCCATCAGGGCTCCATGCTATTACGCCTACACCAACAGAATCCGTATGTCCGCTAAGGGTACGGATTTCCCGACCCGTTTCGGCATCCCATATTTTGATGAGTTTATCGGCTGCACAGGAAGCTATACGTCTACCGTCAGGGCTGTACCGGGCTTCGTTCACATAGGCCGTATAGCCTCTAATGGTACTGATAGCAGCGCCTGTTTCTGCATTCCATATCCTTATTGTACTGTCCTCTGCACCATGTATAAGTCGTCTGCCGTCAGGACTCCAGGATATAGTATTTACATGACCCCCAATATTGGTTATCGTACGAAGTTCCCTTCCGCTTTCAAGATCCCAAATTTTGATTAAATTCTGGGAAACCGAGGCTATCCGTGTACCGGCAGGATTGACAGATACCGAAACAATCGTTTCGTTATGCGTCATTCTGCTTGTATTTGAAAGCCGCGCTGCTACTACTGCCGGTTTGTTGAAGGTTGAACGATAACGGTCTATGCCTGTAACGGTATTGCCCACACGTGCGTTGAGATATTGATCTCCTCTTGAACTGGCAACATAAAAGCCGTCAGGGGTCATGGAAAGCCACTCCCCGTCATCAAAGGCGATGAACTGTGCTTTTTCGATGAAGGTTTCTGCGCTCCAGATACGGACAGTGCCGTCTTGGGAGACAGTAATTATCCACTTGCCGTCAGGGGAAATCGAAGCAATCCTTTCGCTACGCGAAAACAATAGCTGGCCATTTGTGGAATCTAAAATACGTACTTCTCTGGAAAAATTTGTCACTGCAATTATTCTTTTCCCGTCGGTGCTGTAGTAGAGCCTTGCAAGCCTGTCGTCTCGTGCATTGTATTCCCAGAGTTGGGTATTGTTAGCTGTGTTCCACGCTCGGATAAAACCATCGCCGCCAGAAGTGACTATCTGCCTGCCGTCAGGGCTGTATTCTATTTGACGCAGACCTTCATGTCTTGGTGCGCCTTGTACTTCACGTCCGGTTTCGGCATCCCATAGTCTGGCAATACCATTGGAAGTAGAGAGAATACGCCTGCCGTCAGGGCTGTATGATACAATTCTGCCCATGTCATGAGTAAAAGTTCTTATAACATTGCCGTTCTGTGAATCTAATATTTTTACAGCAGATTCATTAGATGCATAATATTCATATTGCACAAGAACCTGCCTGCTATTTGGTCGCCATGCAATAGCTCTGAGAAAAATACTAACCGGCGTTTCAAGAGTCCCTAACATAAACGTATATTCACTAAACAGCACCCTATTGTTTGCAACATCCCACAGATCAATAGAACCAATGGTTTTTTGTATCATCCTGCTGCCGTCAGGACTGTAAGATATACTGTCGATTCCAATCCATCTTTGATTATTAATTGCTGAAAGCTGCCGTCCTGTTTCTATATCAACAGTTCTTATCTGATGAGACCGTTCTCCCGCTAAATGACCAAAGGATAATCTATTACCGTCATTACTCCATGCAAAAGTAGCGGTATTACTATTCAAATTTCCACGAGAAAAAGATTGTATAACCCTTCCGGTTTCCTGGTTTAACACCCTAATAGTACGATAAGCATCCACAGCTATATATTTTCCATTAGGGCTTAGAGATATTTCTGGTCTGGTAATAAAGTTAATTGCCAGCACTTCCCGGTAATTTTCGGTATCCAAAACAATTATCCTGTTACTGGGATTAAGCGCCAACCGTCTACCGTCAGGGCTATATGCTAAATGATAATAAAAATCATGCTCCAGATTTGTTGATCGCAATTCCCTGCCTGTTTCTGCGTCCCATACCTTCATCACATTGTTACGATCTACAGAAACAATCTGTCTGCCATCAGGCCGGTACGCCATAGCAACTACAAATGTATTGTGCCCTGTCAAGGTACGTATTTCACTGCCGGTTTCCGTATTATAAATTGTAATTTTTACATCTTGATTACCAGTAGACCCGGAAGAAGTTGCAACGATATATCTTCTTCTGTCAGGAGAAAAAATATTTCTTTCACTAGCGGCACCTACTACAGAGAACGACCTCAATTGCCTTCTATTCACAAGGTCGAACACTTTTACAGTTCTCGAATCTCTGAAAAATATCGATCTTCCATCAGAACTATAACAAAAATTTCTGATAATGCTTTCAGAATCCGTTGTTATTGTAACTAATTCCTGCCCGTTTGATGCATCCCAAACCTTGATATTTTCCTGGTTGCTTGTAATTGCGGCTATTTGCCTTCCATCAGGGCTAAATCCAATGCTTTTTGATTCACTGCTCCAACCTGACCCCAAGACATTTCGAAGCGTTAAAAGCACGGCATCTGTTTCCCAATCTCTAACCCGTACTGTATTACCTATACCTTCCAAATACCGTTTCATGTCAGGGCTCCAGTCGATTATGCTGCCGTTAAATGGGCGTTTCAATTCCCGGCCTGTTGCAGCGTCATATATTACACCTGAGAGTATCCATTTCCCATCAGGGCTGAATGAAATTCTCGAATTGCCTTGCGGCCCTATTTGCGGATAAATCTCCACCTGCTGTGCCGCAAGCCCTGTCGCTATAAAGCATACCAGGATACCTAAAAGTATTTTTTTAACGTTCATTATAAAACTCCTTCGTCCATTAAAATCTGTTATAATTAATGTGAGTGCCCAGTTCTCTCAACACATCCGCATTATGGCTGATAAATACTGCACAATTACCTAAATTAAAACCCGTTACAACATCTGTTAAGGCGGCTATCCTTTCCCTAAAAGAAAGGCTTGCTTCATCAATCTGTGATAGTCTTTCTATCATTTCCTGAAGCGCATCCCGTAAATTTGCAGACGGAGAGATTTGCTCATTCTGTACAATACGAACATTAATATGTCCGCCTTTTTCATTTTCCACGCGGAACATAATATCATTGGGGCTTAACCTTTCTATGGAATTTCGTGGAACCAGCAATCCGTTACCGCCTATAATATCCGCACCCAGAGTGTCAGGCGGCGGTACGGAAAATGCCCAGTCAATCATCTTATAGAAAAAATGAAACAGCTCATTATTTCTTTTAAACCATTCATGCCAGATTACAGGGCGCGAATTTCTTCCGCTTAAAAATTCTTCAAGATGGTTATTTCCAAATACAGACTTTTCTTCACCTTTTCTATTATATTCGTCACGCATCAGATCAGACCAAATGTCATCAGCGTTCAAACCGCTGGGTTCCAGAACATAGTAGCTGACTTTGTTTTTATCGAAATACTCTGTAATATCATCCGTATGGGCCGCCCCGATAATCATTGCCAAAGGTTCATTGTTTTTCCGCAAGGTATTATTTACATTAGCGGCCATGGTTATGCTTCTCTGATATGCCACATCATAAAATATTTTATACTGCCTGAAATCTGTCCTTGTTTTAACATCCATAAACATTACGGTTTTTTCTTCCAGTTCTTTTAACCTTTTAATAACCTCTGGAATCGACATACTTTTATTTATGATTTCGAGTGTTTCTTGTGTCCATGGATTCAACGAGAAAAACTCGATAATATTAATGATTCCATCTTCCAGTAATGCCCACCCTCGTTCTACAATTTCATCATCCTGATCAACAGCAACACTTAAAATTAAAGATTGGAAAAGAGCCCTTCTGGCATCATCAGATATAGTAACTGCATATTCTCCTTCATCTTCTATTCCGAACACAAAACTGTTATTAACAAGATACATAAATTCCGGCGCTTTTATCTCACCTCGTTCCAGCATAGCCAGAGTTACATCACGGTTCTCTGTTTCCGTACCGATCATTAAAAGATTCGCTGTCAATGTTTCGTTGTCGAACATTCCCTCAAGGGCTATGGTGTTTATACCGCACTTCTCCAGTAAAACATCAAAAGCCCATGCAAATTCTGCCTGAATAAGCCGGGAATCATGCCGCTCGGGGAATATAATCACCGGGCCGTATTTTCCCTTTTCGCTGGAATTGAGCAGGGTAAAATAACCGTCTTTTGTCAGTTCATCTACCGGAATATGTATTTTTTCACGGCAGCCGGCAAGTACCAGCAGCATACATACCGCCAGTACATTACTAAATTTTCTTGTTTTCATAATTTCCTCCTGTAATTTTTGCTCTTATAAATAATGTTTCTTTTTTATCCGGTTTCCGCTCTTTTTCGGCTATCTTTAAAAGAATGTTGGAAAAGACTTCCGGCGGACATATTTCGCGTAATTTATTAAAAGCGTATTCTATAACGCTTGTATCATTTGTTCCGGCAATTATTTTTGCCAGTTTCTTCCGTGTTTTCAAAATCAGAGTATCCATTCTGCGGGATTGCCAATAAAAATAAATATCTCTGGTAATGAACCACCTTATTACGGTACGTACAAGAATAATCAGTATGATAAAAAGGGTTACGGCTATAACGGAAATATGGAGCCATGGAATTTGTTTTATAAAATCGGTTATCAGGCTTAAGCATAAGGGAATTAAAATAGCTGTTAAAACAATATCATAAAATTTTACGGGTTTCATAATCTTACTCCTCCTTTCACTTCACCAACCCCCAAACAATCACGCCGCTAATAACCGCCGTCACCGGGATCCCCACTAGCGTCTTTACTCTGCGCTCTTTACGCGAAAATGAGTATGTAAAAATAATTGTAATTGTCTTATTTATCGGGGGGGGGGGGGGGAGGGGGAAACTTTTCTCCCATCGAAATGATCTTATAAAATTGGTGCGTCTGGAACAAAATCTTCTCTTTGCAGCATCCCACAC
>Ga0099364_10002044_pt1 | contig 32480 bp, 46 predicted proteins | sample TergutTh196P3_FD_73070 | JGI IMG/M metagenome (GOLD analysis project Ga0099364, IMG submission 73070) | Microcerotermes parvus P3 segment gut microbial communities from Pointe-Noire, Republic of the Congo - Th196 P3 | ecosystem: Host-associated > Arthropoda: Insects > Digestive system > Gut ... | reverse complement strand
ATTGTAATGCCTTCTTACGAAGACGGCAAAAAAGATGCTGTTAAAAATATTCACAGGCTAATAGTTAACAGTGTGTATGAAGAGAGCCGCAGTAGCGGTGCAGATAATTAGTTAGGAGGATGGGATGGAACATAAAAGCGTATATATATTGGTTTGTCGTCACTGCGGGTATCACATGGATCATTGTCAATGTGTGAACGAGGAAATAAAAACAACAGACAGAAAGCTTTCTAAAGAAGCTTTAGATTTTGCATTTGGATTAGAAATTATTGAGTCAAAGTATAGCAGAATAGCCATGATCGAGATAGAGAGAATATTTATAAAACACGCCAAGAACATAACCCATGCTGTGGCGGCGCTGTATGAGCGGTATAAGGAGGCAGACAGTGATTGATGAAAAAACAGTTGAGGAACTGAGAAAAATCGCAGAGGAACTTGATCTCCATATAAACACTCCCTACACATTGATACGTAGGGATGATATGAGAAGATGGCGTGATACATTATTGGAGTTATGCAAGGAGGCAGACAGTGAAGAAGAAAGAGCTTAGAACTTACTCGATCAGGGTAGTCGGAGAAATCCATGCTACAGAAGAAGACACTTACGAAATCGAGGCTGAATCAGTTAATAAAGCGGTTTACGAAGCTATAAACAAATTTACAGCTGAATATGACGTAGACGAAAGAACTATTGAAATGGAGGTGCGATGATGATCGATGTACCATTGGGATATTGTTTAGTGCCAGTGGAAAGGTTGGCTCCTAACGACCTTTGCAAGCATTGTTTTTTCTTTGACTTTGTAAGTTTAAGGACAGCTGACGGTTTAGAGGTTGGTTGTCACAATTTATTTCTTTGTGGCGGCGACCGCAAAGACGGCAAGAACGTAATTTTTAAGCTGGAAAAATATCCAGAGACGGATGAAGAAATAATCGAAAATGTGGTAGAGGAAATGAAAGATACTTTGGGAGCAGGAGATAATCGCTGGTTAGAGTGTAAGCATTTAATATGTGATGACATGCACCACACCTGCAAAATGCCAATCTGTACCAGTAAAGATATTTATTGCCCGCTTAGAGGAGACCAAACATGAAAGAGCTAAAAGACCTATTAAAGCCGCCGTTTGAGTGGCATCACACTGGCAGAGAGTCTCACCTAGAAATTTCTGATGGAGTATGGCTTAAAGCCTATGATGACAACGAATTAAAAATTGATACCAAGCTATTGTATTTTGTGCAAGATGCTCTTAACGAAAAATGGGAGGGAGACTTTAACCAAAAAACGCTGGCAAATCTTAGTATATCCGATGAAGATCTTGATGCTTTTCACAAGAAAAAGGAAAGCGAAAAGCAGTTTATACAGCCAGAACTGAAAATAGATGATATTGGTCTGGATATTCCTACTCTTGAGGATATAAAAGAAATGGCAGACCAGATAGAGGAAAGAGATAGAAAGGCGGCAGAATGGAATTAACAGATTTAGTTTATAGCATGATGGAACTGCACGAAATACGAAAGGAAGAATCCAATTTCCGTGAAGCTAAGTGCTGCTTTAACTGTGAGAGTAGCTGGATAAACGAAGCAGAAGAACTGGAGTGCATACATTTTGGTATGGATATAAAAGAGTGGAATGTGTGTGATAAATGGGAGGGCAGGAATGAAAGTATTGATTGACGGAATAAACCGGAGTTATCCGGCACGGGAAGCGGCAGAGGCTGTAGCGCATATAGGTGATATACGGTTTGCGCATAATGGTGGTCGTAAGTTTATTGGTTTGGCAGATAATGTTAAGTTAACAAAAAAAGCGGAACGACAATTAAGGATGTATGACAGCCCATATAACAATGTTGTCTGTTACTGTTTTCAACTGGATACCGAAGGACTATATTTTATGATCGATGGAGCAATATTAAGACCATCAGACTTGCTAGATGCCAGCGGTCTATTGGCAGAGCTTAGAGCGATTGCGAAGGAGCAGGTATGAAATCACTAATTGACATGATGATCAAATGTTGGAAGCACTTTGAAACAATTACAAAGCACAAGTGGTATGTGTTTGTAGAATGTTGCAAAATGGGTATATGGTTGCATGGAATAACGCATGATTTAAGCAAGTTTTATCCCAGTGAGTTTGTACCATCGGTAAAATATTTCCAAGGTAATAGATCACCAGTGGAGGCGGAACGAGATGCAATTGGATATTCTTATGCTTGGAGGTCGCACAAAGGAAGAAATAAGCATCACTGGCAATGGTATGTGGATATGGATGGTGTAGATGAAAACAACAGAATAAAACTTAATGCAGCTCCTATGCCAGACAAGTACATTAAGGAAATGTATTGCGACATGGTAGGTGCTGGCAAGGCTTATGGAGGAGGTTCCGTTATAGATTATTATTTAAAAAACCAGCATGAATGGGTTTTGCATCCAGAAACAAAAGAAAAGTTTGAAAGGATGCTAGGGATATGACTAAACCTATCCGCATACAGCGTAAAAGAACCAAGGGCTGGAAGATGCCAGAAAATACCATTTATGTGGGTCGAGGGTCTAAGTATGGCAATCCCTTTACCGGGCCGGATGCAGTAGAAAAATTTAGAAAAATGATAATGGCTAAATTATCAGATGATAGAACACTAATACGCCATAATATTTCCGAACTGCGAGGCAAAAATCTTGCTTGCTGGTGTAAATTGTCTGAAAAATGCCATGCAGACGTGCTTTTATCTCTAGCAAACAAGGAGCAGGTATGACTAAAGAAGAACGGGAAAGAAAGAGAATTCGGGTAATGACCAATAACTGTAAAGAAGCTGGGTCAGTTACTGCATTTATTAGCGTTAAATCTTTAGTTAGCCTACTCGATGCCCTTGATAAAGCAGAGGCAAGGATTAAGGCGCTAGAGAAAGCTTTATATTGTCATAGCTATATTTGCGATCATTGTATTAATAAAGACAGAAACAAAGCACAACAGCCATGTAAGTCTTGCATAGATGATGAGGGGCATGGTGCATGGCAATTTGACCATAAACGATTTGAGGGGTAAACCAATGAAAGAACAGCCAAAAGACTATCAAAAGCAATTTGATGATGAATGTAGCGGATGGGTGCTAAAACGAAGAATTGGCTATGAGGGGGAATTATATCTATATAATGGTGAACCGCCAGTTAAAAAAGGCCGTACACTTACACTTATTGGCGCAATAAAAAAATGCGAGCGATTCCATGCCAGGATTGAAAATGACATAGCAGGATGGGAAATATGGGAATGAAAAAACCAAAAACATATCATGTTGATGTGGTTGGCTATATAGAGGGTGATATAGCCAAGTCTTATACCGTAGAAGCCGGAACTGAAAAAGCAGCCAGAAAAAAGGCAATACAGTATTTGGAAAAAGAGTACTACAGAGAAAGATTTGGCGAGTTTGAAACCTCGATAGATGGAGTAAGGGAGTGGCATGAGGAAGTGCCATAATAAACAATAACAGGAGTAAACGTATGATTAAGAAAGGAGCAGGAAAATGCACATTGCTTTGAAAACATTGATTGACCTATCCCATAAAGGATGTGGTGGAGGGATTGAGCTTCGTTATTCTGATATTACAGGACAATACTATATTAGTGTTCCTTTTGAGCGAAAAGAAGGGATTTGTTTGGTAGGTCTTAATCACCATGCAGATACTATTGAAGAATCTGCTGTAGGTATTTTGGAACAGATGAAAGGGCAGCTATTAGTTTTTAATGCCCATTCTGAAAGTAGAAAAGAAATATATTATTATTCGGAGTAAGGAGCAATTATGACCATTGATCAATTATTGTATGTGGTATCCAGGATACATAACTGGGACAAAAGTGAGCATGAGAATGTCTGTAGGGCGACAGGGATTATTTTGCATTGCCAGAAAGCTATGGATGCAAATGAAGAAGTAGAAGAAATGAAATCCAGAGGCTTGTCTCCTGCAGAAATGCTGAAAGAAGCAATGGAAAAGAGGGCGCAATGAGGGAGATATTATTTAGAGGTCAAGAAAAGAAATCAGGGAAGTGGGTATATGGCGGTTATTATAAGCATTATAAAAGACAGCCATGCCCAGTTGACGATTATGACAAGGAAGAAGATGCTGAACATTTAATTATCAAAAGCGGTTTTGCGGATTGGAATATGCCGAGAGGGATAGAAGCGTTTGAAGTTAAACCAGAAACAGTAGGACAGTTTACTGGAATGAATGATGGCAAGGATCAAAAAATATTTGAAGGAGACATAATCAGAGATAAATCTGAAAAGAAAAATTACTGTGTTATATATGCACATATGGACGCTTGTTTTTATCTTTCAGAAATAATCGACTGGAATCCTGTAGAATGTAGAAGCAGGCCATTAGGTAGGCGGAATAATTATTATATAAAGGTTGTTGGTTCAATCTACGATAACCCGGAGCTTTTAGAGTAGTAAACAGTGGGAGATATCCTAAAATATTTGTCCGATTAATCGGACAAAATGGCATAAAACGGAAATTATGATAAAATACGGAAGATACGGAAAATAATAATATTTGACATAATTTTTTCGTATATGTATACTCCCTTTCAGGGAGAACTTCATGTACACTTTTCACAAAGAGCGGCGCCACACAGGTGCCAGCTCATCCCGAATTACTCGGGTCCTTAATAATCACTACAAATTACCATTCTCTTTATCTGCAGGCATGGCATGAAAGTCATAAAAATTGCCTGTAAGACAAAAGATACCATTGATTGGCACATAATAACGCCGCTTCAAGGTAATTATAAAAAGAGAACGCCGGAACAAAAAAACAAGCTGTGTCGGCTTATAATCAAAAGAGGTATACGATTCCCTTCGTTTATCTCTAAGGTTAAAAATACTATCTACGGAATAGATACACACGGCAGACTATTGGCCTATGAAGAATTAGAAACAAGAGGGTACACAATACCACCAATCCCGGTCGTTTATATTAATGCAAAAGACAAAAAAGAAGCAAAACAGTTATTGCTTGAATGTGATTCAAAGTATGGCAATGTAACACAGGAAGGTTTTGAAGCATTTATTGAAGACTTGGATGTTTCAGCTTTTTTAAATGAAACAGATATGAGTGATTTTTTTAATGGATTAGAAATACCAGGGATTTTTGGGCTTGAAAGACAAGTAATTAATTTAGACGTAGAAGACAGCTTTTTTACCAAACATGAAGAAATGATTAAAAAGCCAAAGTTATGCCCTAATTGTGGATTTCAGTTATGAGGATATACTTGGCGGCCTTTTCTAATGGGTTAAATGAAACAATAAGAAGTGAATGTGTAGCAAAAGGAAGGCCGAAATATCTTTTGGATACCTTTTTTTATAAGAAAAAATGTGAAGAGACAATGCAATTTGTTGAAAAACAAAACTTTTTACTGGATAGTGGAGCATTCAGCTTTATGAGCGGAGCAGAAACAACTAAGGAGCAGATGGAAAAGTTTATCCTTGAATACATAGGGTTTATAAACAAACATGATATTCAAAACTTTATTGAAGTAGATGTTGACGGCATATTCGGAATAAAACAAGTTGAAAAATGGCGAGAAATGATTGAAAGAGAAACCGGAAAAAAGACTATCCCAGTATGGCACAGATGGCGAGGCGTTCAATACTGGAAGGACATGATAAGCGCCTATAAGTATGTGGCAATGGGAAGCCAGGTTCAGAAAGTCTTTAATATATCCAAGCAAGACTACGAAAACATAAAAAAGATGGTATTTTACGCTTATTCAAAAGGTGTTAAGGTACATGGGTTAGGGTTCACCAAAACAAAAGAACTCTCAGATTATAAATATTATAGTGTAGATAGCAGCACATGGAATATGACTGCAATACTGGGCAGAAATATTCAATTTTTTAATGGGAAACACATTGTACAGAGAAAAATAACATCAACCAAACAGTTAGACTTCAAAAAGTTGGGAAAACATAACTTTTTAGAATGGTGCAAATATCAACACTACATGGACAGGAGAATAATATGAAGGATATACAAAAGTATTTATATACGGTATACTGTGTTGGTCTGGTATTAATGAATATACTGGCATCGAAACAGGTGGATATATTCATGTTCACCATTAATTTGGGCTTGTTTATTTCACCTATTGTGTTTATAATTAACGATATACAGAGCGAAGTTTTCGGTTATAAAAGCGCCAAGAGCATGATAAAAACCGGGCTTGTGGTTAATCTTTCAGCGGCGATATTCTATTTTGTTGCCGTAAATGTTCCGCCTTCTGTCAATTTTGTGAACCAAGAAGCCTTTCAAAGTGTTTTAGGTTCAACTATAAGAATAACAGTGGCGAGCATAACAGCTTATTACATTGGTTCATTAATAAACGCCAAAGTAATGGTTTCGCTGAAAAGGAAGTATGATAAATACCTGTTTTTCAGGGCAATCACTTCCACTATTGCCGGGCAGATAGTAGATAATGTCGTATTTATGACACTTGCCTTTGCTGGTATACTGCCTTCTGGTGCCATTATAACGATGGTTATAGGTGGAACTATCATTGAAACCCTTTATGAAGTTATATTTTACCCGGTGACAAGGACAGTTATTAAGAAACTAAGAGTGTAAAGTATACTGAACATTATTTGATGTTAAAGTGTTAAATATACTTGCTATTTTGCAAAAAAGTTGTATAATCTGAAATAACATGGCAGTACATGAAAATTCTCTTGCAAATTTAAGCAATGGGAAAAAATTTACAAGTGAAAATCAACCAAAAAACGGCGGCCGTAAGCCATCCGCCTTGCGGTTCATCCGTGAAGAAGGTTTATCTATCACAGATATAAAGCGAATAGTTAATAGCTTAATATGGGAATATGATTCTGAGGAACTAAAAGAACTGGTTAAGCCACAAAATATTAAGGTAAAAATTAAAGATGAAAATGGAAAGAAAAAAACCGTAGTAAAAAATGAAAACTCTCTGCCTATGGGAATATCACTGGTGCTTGGCGCTCTTGCCGATGATCAAAAGAAAAATTGCTTAACTAATTATGAAAAGCTTATGGACCGTACCCATGGCAAGTCTCCGCAGCAGATAAATTATACTGATACAAAAAGTGATATTCCAGATGATCCAGAAGAACGCCGAGCATTGGCAGAAGCTTTACGAAAAAAGCTGGGTATAGTGCAAGCGGAGGAGAATGACCAATAGTGAAAAAATCCATGACATGAAACTATTGCAGCGAATAGAGGCAATAGAGCAGCACGAAAAGTTCATGGATTATACCTGGAAAAATGCCTCAGAGCCGTTTGTTGTTGGTCGTCATACCAGAGAGATATGTGCAAGTATAGATCAAGCCATTGAAAAATATCGCGCTGGTATTAGCACATTTTTTGTTATAGCTGTGCCGCCTCGGCACGGCAAGTCAGAAATAGTGTCGCGCACTTTACCAGCCCATTTTCTTGGCCTATTTCCTGATGCCAAAGTAATTCTATCTGGGCATACTGCCGATTTGACCGAAGGTTATTCTGAATACAGCCGTGATTTAATAAGTACGCCACAGTACCAAGAATTATTTCCTGCAATTTCAGTAGACAGCAATAATTCTAGTAAATCACATTGGAAAATTGATGGCAGGGAAGGAGAATGTTATTCTTGCGGTATATCTGGAAGTCTGACTGGGCAAGGTGGGAACCTACTTATTTTGGACGATTATATAAGAGGCCGAGCTGATGCTGAAAGCGCTGCAAACAGAAAAAAGATATGGGATGCGTTTACTAATGACTTTATGACTCGCCGAGCGCCGGTTAGTATTGTTTTTGTACTGGCTACACGTTGGCATGTAGATGATGTTATTGGAAACATAAAAAATAAAATGGTTGAAGATTCTGCTTTTCCTCGCTTTGAGATTAAGACTATGCCAGCATTCAGCGATGAATACCCTGAAGGTATACTGTTCCCGGAACGCTTTAGCAGATCGTGGTATGATGAGCAGAGAGCTACTTTGGGCGAGTATGGAACAGCCTCGTTACTTCAAAACTCGCCTACTGTACGCGGTGGAAACCTGCTTAGCACTGACTTTATCCAAAAGCACAAAACACTTGAAGATTTTCCCGATATATCGTATTATCGTATATGGGATTTGGCGCATACAGCAAAAGAACGAAACAAAGATGATCCCGATTATACGTCCGGTACACTGCTTGGGATGCGGATAAAGCCAGGGACTACAAAGGAATGGGAACTCTGGATCAAAGATGTTAAACGGATGCGCAAGAAAGCGCCAGAACGTGATAAAGAAATCACGCATATTGCCGAGGCAGACGGCCCATATGTAAAAATCGGTGTTGAAGCTTCGATAGATTCTAAGGATGCGTATCATACCTTAGTGAAGATATTGGCAGGCAGAAGGACGGTGCTTTCTGCATCTATGCGCGGCGATAAAGTAGTAAGGGCAACGCCGCTTGAACCGATCTTTGAAGCTGGCAATGTTCATGTCCTTAATGCGCCTTGGTATGCTGACTGGATCGCAGAGATAGGAGCGTTCCCAAACGGAGCGCATGACGACCAGGTAGACAACCTTAGCGCTGGGTATGCGCTGTGCGCTAAAAAGCCCGGAGTTGTGACGGCTGAATTAAGAGGAGTGTAGGTTTGGAAGACTGTGTTTTACTGAATACAACGAATGAATCTATTTTGACAAATGAACAAATCCAAGAATTGAAAAAGTATATTGATGGTAGGAAGAATAAACCAATTGTAATAAAAGGTGAAGATATCAAAAAATCAGTCGAAAAATTAATGAAGGAGCGCAAAATGAACTTGCCAGAAACCATTAACATAATGGGCGTGCCATTCAAAGTTGTCTACTTCAAAGAAATATCTGATGTAGCACCGGATAAACGGTCTATTTGTTTCGGACATTGTGAACTGGAAAAACAGGAAATAAGAGTTTGGAGTGGCGGCGCTATAGAGTTTACTTGGCAGACGCTTATACACGAAATGCTGCATATGATAGGCGACCTGACAAAGATAAGTATACTTAGCATGGACAATATACAAAAACATAATGAACTAGATTGTTTGGCGAATGTACTGACTGATGTATTAATAAGGAATAACTTGCTTAATATACAAAACAAGGGAGGAAAATCATGAGTTACATTAAAAAGGAAATGGAAGAAGCCATAGGTAAAAAATGGACAAAACGGCTTATTATTGCTGGAACGGTGATAGCCATATATTTAGCAATCTCGTTTTTTACTGGTATATGGCCATTTTCTTCTGCGCTTGGAGTGGCAAGGCGAGTAACAGCGCCAGTAAACATTATCCAAAACTATGAATGGTTTTATGACCAGTATCATGCCATTGAAGCACAGCGCCGGAATGTGGCAATGATGACAGAGGGTTCGACAGATCATATCGGGACACAGATGGTATTAAACAATATGATCGCCGAATACAATGCACGGTCACGGCAAGTGACCCGTAATCTTTGGAAGGCAGATGATCTTCCATATCAAATAGGAGAGTAACAATGAAAAGAATGGTTTTTGTTTTAGGGCTTGTATTTATTCTTTTTGGATGTTATATATTCGAGGAGAGTGAAGCGACAAAAGTCAGAAGAGAGGCTGAGAGACAAACTGTCGAAGTACAGGCAATAGCGCAGACAACTATTCCTGTTCCCAATCTTTCTTATTTTCAAGAACGAAGAACAATAGCAAGATGGGCAACACATTGGGACAGGCCAGATGCTGCATGTTATATTTATCTAATATCTTACGGTTCAATCATAGGCTATTATGTTGCTGATGGTAAGCCTTCGGCGACTACATCATATTTAACGCCCGAATTTAGAGAAGAAACAGTAGGAAGCGGAGGAGTTAGAAATATTCCACTTCCCGATACAGATGGAACCTATGGAGACAATAATCCGGGAATACGATTTTTCACTGCTTCCGGCATTGCCGTTGAGTGGGCAGGTATGGGAGCAACCTATATTTACAGCGATGCACCGCTTCAATTAAACGTACCATTGTTGGGTGAATAATCGGTGGGACAATCTCAGGTTAAACGCTACCGTAAGATAGCTAAGTCACAAGCGTTTTCCATTGCCCAAGCGCAGATACAGGAAATAATGAGAGCGCCCTTTATACTGCGCTGGCGGTTCTGCTTAAAGATATTATTTCCGCCAAAATTGGCTGTAGATGCTGATATTGGACAGAAAGCACATGGGATAAAGTAAAGAAATGGGAGGAATTAAATGTCAAACGAAACAAAAAGCGGTTTAGTAGCTTTTGCAGAAGCGGAACTTTCACGTCTTCAAAATGATGAATATGGAATGCAAGAAATGATGAACAGGCACTTGTTAAAAATGGTGCAGGTATTCAGCGACGAAGATCACAGTGGTTTTTCGGCAAATTATGCTATCAATGTGCTTAACAGGCTATTGCGATATTTACCAATTTCTGTAATTGAAGATAAACCCGAAGACTGGATTGATGTAAGCGATGGATTATTTCAGCACAAACGGTGCAGTAAAATATTTAAAGACAAAAAGCTGTTTGATGGGCAAGCCTATAATCTTGATGGCAGGGTATTTTCTAATGATAACGGCGAATCTTGGTTTACCAACGGAAATAGTAAACTGCCGATTGAATTTCCTTACTATGTGCCTTTACATCCGTTTAAATATCTAGTTGATGAAAACGGTGAAATTATCTGTGAAATTGGTCGTAATTCGAAATAACTATTTTATGGGAGAAGAACATGGCAGTAGATAACCAGCATAAACTGTATTCAGAGAGTAAAGAAGACTGGGAGCAAGTAAGGGATTGTCTTGCAGGAGAACGAACCGTAAAAAGCAAAGGCGAGCTGTATCTTCCAAAACTAAGCGGCATGACCGATGAGGATTACACTCGCTACAAGAAAAAAGTGCATTTTTTCGGTGCGACAGCCCGTGTAGCGGACGGTCTTCACGGAGCAGTGTTCAGTAAACCACCGCAAGTTATCGGTGATATGTCGGGTGAGTTTTCTGAGACATTGAAAGATGTAGATCTTGAAGGAACGTCTTTACTCCAATTTTCAAGCGACGTAATTTGGGACGCCATGATGACAAACTGGGGAGGAATCCTCGTCGACTACTCAAAAGATGCCGAAAAAGTATCGCTTGCCGAAGCCAAAGCCAAAGGTTACGGAGCCTTTATGAAGTGGTATCCTGCAGAATATGTAATTAACTGGCGATACGGTCTGGTAAAAGGCAGGGAACGTCTTGTACTGGTAGTACTGAAAGAGCCGTATGCAGAAGCAGCGCCTACTGACATATTTTCTGAAAAGGCATATACCAGATACCGGGTACTAAGACTTGAAAAGAATCCTGATGGTAGTTATGGCAATTATATACAAGAAGTATATGACGAAAAAATTGGGCTTAAATCTCCATCGGATTCGGCAATCGAGCCAGTAATGAACGGAAAGCGGCTGACGTTTATCCCATTCTACACGGTCCCGGGAAAGCTGCCAGAGAAAAGTATGTTACTGGATCTGTCCTATATGAACATAGGCCACTATCAGGAAAGCGCAGATTATCAGAACGGAAAGCAGTACACTTCAATACCTACGCCATATGCAACAAATGTAAGCCTTGAGATAGACGAAAGCACAAAAAAACCTATTCCTGTCCATATTGGTGGTACAAAGTTTCTGACTTTTAACAATGAAACCGGAGCGCCAATTCATGTAGGCTTTTTGGAGTTTACCGGGTCCGGTATGAATGCATTAAAGGACGGCATAAACTTAACTGAAAGCCAGATGGCAATACTTGGCGCACATATAATCACAGCCGAAAAGAAGGGAGTGGAAAGTGCCGCGGTAGCTGGGATCCACCGCGCTGGCGAAAACGGCGTACTCGGAGCTTTCGCCAGGAATACAACCGAACAAATAACCAAAGCGGTACGGTGTTTTGGTGAATGGAACGGCTATAGTGAAGCGATAATGTCAGAGTTTGACTATCAGTTAAATACCGATTATGACCTGAGTGAAAATAACGCAAGCATCTTGTCTGTTCTGCTACAGGGTAGACAGGCCGGCGAGTTTCCAAAGATCGTGTTGTTCCGGTTCCTTAAAAAACTGCAAGCAATCCCGGAAGATTGGGACTTTGATATGTTCCTTGAGGAAACCGACAAAGACACCGTAAAAGTGGAGCCGTTAATTCTTGACGAGCCTAAAGAAGATGATGAGCCAGAAGAAAATAACGAAGGCGGCATTGAGGAAAGTACGCCAGAGGAAGATGAATGAGTGCGGGACAGGACTTGGTAGACGATTTCGTACATCATGCCCACTTGCAGGAGCGGTTTAAGACAGCCCAGGGCAACAAAGCTGTGCGGTATACCCGAAAACTGAATAAAACCATAGCCGACTACCTGCTTAAAAAGCGAACCATTGAAACTAAAAAAGACTACGCCAGAACGTCACGGTGGATAAAAGAGCAATGTGTCGGTTTTTCTGAACAAATGCTTAATATTGTCAAGAAAGACATTCACCGGCAGTTTGGCGCAGAGCAAGAATGGTTATCCAGCACAATTGAAAGTTCTGCTGTACCAGACGAAGATAAAACTGTCAACAATGTCTTTTTCGGCGTATTCAACGAAACAGACACGATTGAAGGGTATATAACAAGACTGGCCGACTGGATATACCATACCTGGGATGGGCAATTACGGATAGCTTATGCAACCAAAACAGACCTAAAACTGGCAGTGTCAAAGGTACTTGAGGATTAAGTATGGGATTAATGAGAACCATCGAAAAAAACGCTGCCAGTACCTTCGGAGACATCTTTCAGTATTCAGGCGAATTGATCCGTGAGAGTATCTTCGATGTAAACCGGGAAAACTTTTCTGGTTATATGTGGATAGCTTGTCTGGATTATTCCACCTGTATAATTTGTGGATCACTGGACGGAACTATTTTCTCGTATGCCTCGTCAATGGAAGGAAGAACGTACCGTGCTGGCGCAGATGGAGACGGTGTTGTTGATAAGATTGCACCGCACCAGCCAATCCATCAGGGTTGCAGATGCACGATGGTACCAATTTTGGCTGGCATGGAAGATGACTACAAGGCGGTTAATTACCAGGACTGGCTGGACAGGCAGCCGCCGGATGTACTGATTAAGATACTTGGGCCGTCAAAAGCTGCGCTGTATATGAAAGGAGGGATAAAAATTGACAGGTTTGTTAAAGATGGGCGAGTAGCAAAATTGAAAGAGTTAAAAACGCCAAGGGTAACACAGAAAGACATTTCTGTATTAATGTCACCTGGAGAAGCACCTATCGTTAAACTTGGCCCGAATTATAATGAAAGTGATGTCGATAAGTATTTAAGCAGGGTAGGAAGTAAAATTTCTGGTATGGAAGAAGAAATGAAATTAATACAGGAATTAGGAATAAAGGCAAATGGACAGAGAGAATATGTTACTTTAGTAAGTACTGATGGAACAATTATGCACTGCCAAGAAAGTAAAGGTCCTGGTAGGATAGATGTAATAATGAAAAGTATTATGAATTTGCCGGATAATAGCGTAATAATGATACACAACCATGCAACGAGTTTATCTTTTTCTGGCGCTGATCTTGATCTTTTTGGTAATTATCCTCAAATTGCAAAGGTAATAGCGGTCGGGCATAATGGTAGCATTTATACAGCCATTTTGGGTAATAAAGGTAGACCACCTCCAATGGCAGTAAAAAAAGAATATGACAGCATAATTTATAGAGGCTTTTTTGAAAGCTGGGCAAGAAAGTCAGAAGATAAAAATTTGATATTATCTATTGCTGATGAGCTTCACAGTAATGCATTATTGGAAACAATAAAAAAATATGATATAATTATCATACCAGGAGTAATAAAATGAGTGAAAGTGAATATAAAATTGTTGAGCTTCCAGAATTTAATTTTTCGCTAGGTTTTGAACATAATCTAGCGTTATTGAAATCATATTTACTTGAGAATGGAACATATACAGAGAAAGAATTTGAAGAAGAAACAAAAAAAATGATTGAAAAGTATAGCTTTAATGAGGGTGGAGAAAAAGAATAAATATTGTCTTTTGGAAAAAGCCCTAATAAGGAGAAGCATCTTGAATTGTGGCAATTGCCAAGGTACAGGATTCAATACCAATTAGCTAAATAATGGGAGAAACTGGGAGGGGAAGACATTGCAAAATCTCACGGATCGCCAGAGCGAAATACTGACATTTATAGCTAATTACCGCCAAGATCACGGATATTCACCCAGTTGGGAAGAAATAGCCAGCGGAATAAATATCCACCTGTCAACACTGAGGGAACATCTCTTTGCCATGAAAAAAAAGTCTGTCATTAAATGGGTTGATAGGGTTCCGCGGTCTATAACAATAGAAAAACAGCCAGAAACCGACGATTTACCGACGATTTAATAAAAACCTACCCACCTAATACCCGACGACAAGTTCGGGATTTACAAACTAATCTACATACTTAATATTTTACTCTGTAGGGCTATAATCCAGACGAATGTCCAAAGGACTAGGCAAAGCCGAAAGCGTTTGAACGATCCCTATACCAGCTACCCAAAGGGTAAGGCAAAGCCGGATGCTGGTAACTTATCTTGAGAGGTGTATTATGACTCGCGAACAGATACTTGCATTGTTAAAATTACTGGGTATAACGCTTGGTGAAGAAGGCGGATTGTCAGAAGACGATGCAGTAAAACTTGTTGAAGACAGCGTAAAAGCTGCCAATCTTGGATTAATCCAGAAACGTGATGAATTGCTTGCCAATGAAGTAAAGCTTAAAGAAAAAATCACCGCTTTGGAAGCAGGAGCAACCGACAGCGCAAAGAAAGTCGCTGAACTGGAAGATCAGGTTAAGAAAGCTAATCCAGAAGCACATAAAACGTACTACGAAGGGTTAGCAAAAGAGCTTGAAACCAAACACGCGGCGGAAAAATCCGTCATCGAGGCCGAGCGGGACAAGTTCCGTGACAGCCACTATGCTCGGGTAAGAGATGATGCCATTAATACGGCATTAAAGGACGTACAGTTCGTTGACGGTTTGCGTGACGGCTTTATATCGCTTGCCATGATGCGGAACCAATTCAAGGCGAGTGATATTGACGGAAAGACAGTCTTTACCAATCAGGATAATGACACGATTGAATCTGTACTGCATAAGCTTACGCTTACCGCTGAAGGTAAGGCGTACATCAAGAATCAGAATCAGGGCGGCGGTTCTACCGGCGCACAGCCTGGTGCTGGTACCGGTTCTGCAGGGCAGACCATTAAAAGGGAGCAGTTTGACGGAATGACTCCGGCTGCTCGGATGGATTTTATAACAAAGGGCGGAAAAGTTACGGAATGATTTTTCGCGTCTACATTAGGAGAAAACTATGGCAAAGAACAATTTGACAGGGTTGATACCAATTCTGTATGCAGCTGCGGAAACCATTAGCCGTGAGCTTGTCGGTAGTATCGTGGCAGCTACTCGATACTTTGGAGCCGAAGCCGTTGGTTTAGGACAGACTATAAGAGTCCCTGTAACGCCGACAAAAACTACTCGGGACATTTTACCTGGACAGTTACCACCAGCGCCAGAAGGAACTAACTTTGGTTATACTGACATGATAATCAGCAAAAACAAAGCAGTAGAAGCAAGCGCATGGACCGGCGATGAAGAGTTGAGTGTAGGATCTCATAAAGGTATCGTGAAGCAGCATGAGATTGAACAGTCAATGCGAGTCTTAGTCAATGAGGCAGAACTTGATCTGTGTGTTGAAGCTGTTCAGGGTGCGCTTGAGCATGGCAATTATATCGGTGTACCGGGTACTACGCCTTTCGGTGTAACTCCACACAAAGACTTTGCAGAAGCAGTAAAGTTTATGGACGATATGGGATCGCCCAAGTTCATGAGAAATGCAATATTAAACACAGCAGCCGCGGCTAATCTTCGCGGTTCTGAAAAGCTTAACAGTGTAGCTCATTCCGGTACTGCGGACTTGCTTCGCCAGGGTGTCATTGGTGATATACACGGATTTGCGATCAGGGAAAGCGCCGGATTGATTTTGACCTCGGCAGGATCGGCCACAAGTGTGACCTTGAGTGCTGCTGCTAATCCCGGAGAGGATATTATAGCCATAAACGCACTCAGCGGTAGTCTTAACAAGGGCGCTCTTATTACTCTTGGCGGTAAGATGTATGTGGTAAAAAGCGATTACGCGGCCGGCACTACACAAATAGCAATCGGCCCGGCAATAATTGATGGCGTTACTTCTGGTTCCACAGGTACCGTTGTAGCCTCTTATCTGCCAAGCGTGATGTTTACTCCCGACTTCCTTTACAGTATTGTAAGACCGCCTGCAAGGCCGGAAGGTGGAGATTCTGCCAGGGATGTGATTACTGTCACTGATCCTGTATCTGGTCTTACTTTCCAGGCTGCCCTTTATGAAGGGTACTATCAGAACATGGTTGAAATTGGTCTGGCCTGGGGGCAGAAAGTTATCAATCCTCGTCATGGCTTGTGTTACTTGGGTTAAACAATGACTGTCGTAGTAGAAACCGGCATTGGTCTTGAAGAAGCCAATAGTTATATTGATGGCGCATATCTTGTGGGCTATTTTTCCGCTGAACGAATAGAAAAGTGGGAAAAGCTGTCTCAAGAGGCGCAGGATTCACTACTGGTTTCTGCTACACAGTTTATTGATTTGTCGTATAGATGGATCGGCATACGCAAAAGCATTGAGCAGGGCTTAAACTGGCCGCGGGAAAATGCGTACTATCCCGATACAGAAACATTGATTGATGGGATTCCGCGAGCAGTACGGAAAGCCACTGCCGAAACAGTGGCGCTTTTATTATCAGGCAATGCACCGGCAAGTCTTTTTATGGTGATACAGGAAGCGCAGGTAAAAAGAGAAAAGTTAGCTGTGCTTGAAACAGAATACTTTGAGAAAAAAGGAGCAGCGGAAGGTGAGACAGCATACGAAATATTGAATCTGCTGTTAGCCGGACTTTACAACGAAGATCTTAGAAAATCATGCGGGATACAAACGGCGGAGGTGATACGATCATGACGCCGGAATCTGCAAAAGGCATAGTAATCAAGTTCATACAGAAAGCTGGAGTAGAAATACAGTGGCGAAAGAGTGTTACGACCTTAAACAGTCGCGGCGTATCTATTACGCATCCCGGTAACGAGCTGGTAACAGAGCGGGTCCTGCTGCTTAAGGAAAAGTTTAATCCTTTACACAGCACCGTTGCGCCGATAGGAACAGTTCTTGATACAGCCCGGTACATTATGTGCCTTCCTGATGTTCAGTTAGCGAAGGACGATATTGTCACTGATTCACATGGAAATAACTGGCGGCTTGATGCACCGGATTGGTTTGATGTGAACGGTGAGCCTGTCTGTAAACAGGTACCTGTGATGAGGGTAGAACATGGATGATATGATGCTTCCGCCGCAGCCAAGCGCCATGCCTGCGCCCAAGCCTGTTGTAGAAGGGATACCGGTTATTGTGTACATAAACGGGAAACCAGTAGAAATGAGCAAACAGGAAGCGCTTAGCGTGATGGCACAGATTGCCAACATTTTGATGTATCTGGAAGAAAACAAAACGGAGGAATGATGGCAGTAACCGGTATGAAAGCACTCTACAAAGGAATTGGAGACTGCTTTGACAAAAAACTTATTGCTGCTCAAGTTGTTGCAGGTGATATGAGCAAGAAAGCTCTGCGTCAATTCCAGCAACATCAGTTTAGCGCCAAGCATGAACCGCGTAAGAAAGCTAAGACTGATTCTTCGGCTATGAAAGCAAAGGCTAGAGAGTTTGCTGCTGCCAACCAGGGTGGTACTCCGGTAACGACTATTCGAGGGCCTTGGACAAACCGTACATTCCGGGCAGCAAGAACGGTTATCGCAGATTATGGCAAAGATGATGAAGCCATTTATTTTAATTTGTATCATACCATGTCGTATGGTGTGTACTTGGAATTAGCTAAAAACCGTAAGTATGCAGTACTTGAGCCGATCATTCGCGGGTTGGCACCAGAGTTTCTGCAGAAGGTTAAGGAAATATATGCTGGGTAACAGCATTATCGATGCGCTGAGCAAGGGTTCGATTAAACCAGTGCTGTTGTTTAGCGATACCGATATCATGCCGAGCCCACCGTATGTAGTGGTAAAGCCGGAAACCGGAGCAATACCGGGAACCAGACAGTACCGGATCATCGTACATCATAGACAGGGTTTTGCTGATGATCTGGAAAAGTACACATTGGGAGAGTTGGACGAACTGTTACCTGGGCTGATAAAGGATGACGACGGTAAGTGCTATTTGCTACGCAAGGGCGGGTATACCGATATAACGCCGGAAGGTGACGACAATACTTTTTTCATGGAGCGTATTTATTATACGCCGTTACCTGGAATGGGAGGTTAAAAAATGAGACGTTTCATAGTTTATACCGGAGATAAAGAGCAGTTTTATATTAATAATTATCGACAATTAAAAAACGTCAAAAGAGGCGGTATCTATAAAAGCAGATACAACGCATACCAGGAAGCCAAACAAGCGACAGGAAGTGCAGTAGTATTGTTCCAGGTAATTGATATACGAAAAGACGGCAGATTATTTATAAGCAATTATGGCAATGGATATAATGTTATCTCGTTAAAAGAATGGGAAGACGGCGTTTTCGATGACCGGAACATTGATACCAATGATCCGGGAAGCGGTGGAAGTGGCGGCCCTGTACAGTGGGGAGATATTCAGAATCCGCCATCGACATATCCGCCGGAAACTCATGCACATCCAAAATCGCAAATATCTGATTTCGAGCATGAACATCCTATAACTGATATTCCAGGACTTGCCGGCTTTGCTACTGAACAATTTGTCAATGATGCTCTTGACGATATTGATATTGACAGTGCAATTAAAGATCATGACGAAAATAATGTAAGCCATAAAGACATAAGGGATAGCATAGACGTAATTGAAGGTAGGCTAGATGGCTTTGAATCTCTAGGGCGCTGGGCAGGTACGTTTCCGACTTTTGCAGACCTTCCCGGGGATACTTCTGCATTTATACACATATCAGAAAATGATTTTATTTACGTTGATCAAGACGAAACGCAAAATAACCAATACACCCGATACTTTGTCGGTGAGATAATCGGTACTACTATTGTATGGGGCTTTGACAGGGCTTTTGGTACCGACATAACTGGAAAAGCAGATAAGGCTGATTTTGATGTACTTGAAGGAAAAGTACAGGGATTAGACGAAGACTTTACTGCTTTTCAGACCACAACAGAAGCAGAGTTAGTAAGACTTGAAGACGAAAAAGTAAGCGAAGCCCCCGAAGACGGTAAACAGTATGCAAGGAAAGATGGGGAATGGGAAGAAGTAGAAGGAACTATAAATGATCCCGACATATCCAGAGTTTACAAAGAACACATAGGCGCAGTAAAAACCAGGATTGACCAATTACAGCCTGGCGATCATGTGGTTAGTCTGGAAATGCATGAACCTTTTGGAGACCCTGGCGGAGGATCAATTAACTTTGATCATCATGTCATTGAATTCCAGAGCTACGGCGGTGTAATTAATATATCCGGTGATACCCATAATGAAATCATCCGCAGTTTTGGCGATCTGTTTATGTCCGTGGTTCCGGTAGACGATACCTTTGTCGATTTTTCAGGGGATTGGGATAATGTATTTTATGCCTATGTTGGTTCTGCCACTGGTACAGTAAGGCGAATTGACAACAAAGAGCTGTATGAAATGATAAAGGCGATTGACCCGGAAACTGGCGGGAAGAATACTTTTACCACTGTACCCGATTATGGAAAAATAGAACTTGTTAATCGCATATCTGCCAACAATGGCGAATGGGTGGTGGACAGAGATGGTTATGTGTTCTGTTACATGGCAGGTACTCAAGTTGATTACATAGTCTCTATAAATGGAACAACTGCTTCCAGGAATCGTCATGCAAGTAGTTCGGCTTCCGATCCATCTTCCCATGGTGTAACTCTCCCGGTACAGGCAGGGGACATTGTAAGACTGTCTGGTAATGGCGCTATCTATTGTTACTTTGTCCCTCCCCGCATTATTTGGGCAACCACCCCCGCAACCGAGTACCACAATCACCTTATTGGGCCGCCGGATTACGCTAACATTGAAACGGTAAACCGCATAACGGCTAACAATGGGACATGGACTGTTGAGCGTGATGGTTATATACGAGTTTACGGATGGAACACAGCCAATGCCACGTCAGAAATTCTCGTAAATGGCGAGGCTGCTATTAGGCAAGGCACAAACTCGTCTAATGGCGTTACATTGGGGATTGTGTTGCCTGTTTCAAAGGGCGATGTTATTCAGTTGGTTAATTTTAGCGGCAGTGCATCCTGTTACTTTATACCCCCGCTAACCGTAGCCCCAATGGTTTTAACCGAAGCGGACCTAGTGTCCGGCGAAAAACCCGGCGAGGGATATATTGACCCTGTTACAAAAATTCTACGTGTTCATGATCCTGTTAATACTTTCACGGTAGTGCCGGACTATGAAAAAATCGAAACTACTAACCGAATATCCGCTAATAACGGTACATGGACGGTTGATAGAGATGGTTATGTCTACTGTTACATGGCTGGAAATCAGCAAGATTATCAAGTAGCGGTCAATGGGGTAATTGTTTCAAGAAATCGTCATTCTAGTTCTGCCGCAGCTGATCCTTCCTCTCATGGTGTTTTATTGCAAGTAAAAACAGGTGATATAGTAAGAATGACAGGAGCTGGTACTTTCAATTGCTATTTCGTCCCGCCTAAAATTATATGGGCAACCAGCGATGCCGCACAATTCCATACTAAGTTAATCGGTCAGCCGGATTATGCGAACGCCGAGCCTGAGAACATTTTCCCCGGTGCTAATCTTCCGCTTACCGTTAAGCGACATGGTTACTTGCGGTATAGATGGGTTACGAATACTGCCGCAAATGGTGGTTATGATATTTCGATAAACGGCGAAAAGTCTTACAGCGATTTTATAAACCCCGGTACACGTCCAGCAATAACAATACCTGTATCAAAGGGAGATATTGTAATCATTGACTGGAACGCTGGCGGCACGGTGCAATGTCATTTTGTTCCCCCAACCACTGTAGCCCCCATAGCCCTTACCAAGCTTGACATGGTAAGCAGCACCGAAAAGGGCAAGATAAACATAGACCCTGAGACCAAAGAGGCAACAATAAACGGCTTAGACCCTGACAATCTAGGCGGCGGGTATGCTCCCCCCGCTGGCGGTATTCCCTTAGCAGACTTATCTACCGAAGTTACCGACTTGTTAGGCGAAAATACAGATACTATATCCTGTATGTGGCAGGGTGAAACTTTGGTACTGAAACCGAATGAGCAGCTACAGAGCATGACAGGTAAAGTACAGTATGAGATGACTTTTAGCGATGTCCCTAGTACAAAAGATATTGACTTGAGCTGCCATTTAATACTTGACGAAAAACTGTTTGAGCCTATCGATGAGCTTTTTGGTTTTTCCCAGGGCGAAACGTACAACGGCTTTTTATGGATGTTTGGCGAGATACACAATTATTGTGATCAGTACGGATACTTTGACACTAACGATGTGCATGACTACGATGTCCAAGATTACATACAACAGATAATGGAAATGTTAAACATCGTTGACATGATAAACCCTCGCTTAATGAGCTTAAAGATGGATTTTATTTATGAATGTTCGGACACTCAAAATCCAGTTAGCGTTATGCCAATAGGTACAAGTGGCAGTAAGGGAGCTAACCTTATACTGATACCTTACATTAAAAAAGCAGGAGGGATTTAATGAATATCCTAGATAAAATAAAAGGCACTAATGCAGCGCTAAGGTGCTATCGGGAAGGGTTAGAATTACTTGCAGCCCAGAATACTGACATAAAAGACTTTGACGATACATTTTTAATTGAATCGAAAGACTTAGTATGGTCATTCCCTTTTGTCGCACGGGCTATTAAAAAGAGACAAACAAAACTCATTCTACTGGAACCGCAAAAGCCCGAAGCATTCGCAGGTATGCATGGCGATTATATCAATAGGGAGTACTGCGAAAAAAACAATATACGGATAACGCCGTTTCCGACACAGGGCGGAGCGGCAGTCTGTAATAAGGGCGATATATTACTTATTTGTATTCACCCGATAAAAAAAGGCTTGAAGTTTCTGGATTATTTGAAGCCGAAAATTATCGAGTATCTTACTAATGCAGGGATTGAAAACGTAACTGCACCCGGCAACGACATCGAGGTAAACGGAAAAAAACTATCTGGATCAAGCATATCTTACAGAATGGGAATGGCTATCGAAGGTATCTTTATCAATGGCAGTGGAAACCATGATCATCTCGATGCAATCGGACACAAGGGCAAGAAACGTGAAGTTGTAGGCTTGGTAGACCTGGGAATTGATATACAGGAATTCCGGAACTGGTTAATTGGAACAATAGAGGGGGCAGTATGATCAGGTGTTATCTTAAAGGGCAATTAGTAGCTGAATTAAAAGATTCAGAACGTGAGGAAGCAGTAGCATTCATTAAAAATGGTCAAGCAGATAAAATAACTACCTTTTTTGAAAAGCCTTGCAAGCCAGAGGATAAACCAAAGAAAGGTTTTAGACATTGGTTTAAGAAAACGTTTTTAGGAGCTTAGAGATTTTAATCTCTGTAAATATTTTAGGAGGGGAGTATGATAATAAACAACAAAGAAAGATTTTCAACGCTGGGCATACGCTTTTGGCGTCATAATGCAGACGGAACCATAGCTACTGCAAAGCGGTTTGTTGGATTTGCTGGTACTGTTGACCTAACCGATGTGCTGAGCGCATCTAACAGGGCTGATGTGACAATAAAAATTGATGCAAACCCAGCAGAAACTAAGTCAGTGGACTTTGCCTTGGCAGATGACAAAACAAAAGTCACAGTCGCAGAAGCTGTTGAAGCCTTGGAAGAAGCAGACTTCACCGGGATCACGTTTTCGGTAGATAGTCATACCGGACGGCTTAAAGGCGTATCTTCTACCGGAGATAAGGTCCAGATTTACAGCAAGCTTGCTGCTGCTTTGGACTTTGGGCAATCGGCAAAACATGGCGGACTTGGCCTTAAGATCATCTCAAAGTTTGATGATCAGACCATTGATATCTCCTTAGCAAAAGACATCAAGGACAAGGAAGAAATCACGTCCGAAGGCGCAAACGGAACTCAAACCAGAATGATCATTGGCGCAATGCTGCAGGGAATGTCGCCTGTGGTTGCGCTTAAAGAAAAGGACTACGATCTGCTTGAATTGGTACAGGGTGGAGACCTTGACCGTGAAAAAGGAACGTACAATCCGCCTGGAAGTCACGAGTCTGATCATCCTTCGTTTTGCGCAGAGATATTTTCACCAATATATTCGTCCGGCTCTAATAAGATGTCAGATATGGTTGGCTTTGAAAGAATCTTCCTTCGTTCGATGAATGGTAATGAAACGGACGTCCCGATAGAGGCCAAAGCTTGGGCAAAATACAGTTTTGCTCTGACTGCGACTGATTATACTGAGTTTGTTGATGGGAAAGAAGTAAAGTGGCCGGCTTGGGAAGAAGGAACGGTTACTGTTGAAGAATTTGATGCGCTTAAGGTAAATCAGATCTAAGGCGGATAGCAGTGCGGAACAGGATAAAGACTCACATAAAACAACTTATTGCCGAGGAATTAGCCTCCCGCACTGTTACTACTACAGGAAGTGTACTACCTACCGGATATAATCCACTTGAACACATAAGAGGTGGGTTGTTCCACTGGATCGCGGTCCCGTTCAACGGAGTGGATGTTTGGTGTGAACTGAGATGTCCTAATGCCACACAGCTTCAGACTTGCGGTGATATTACCAATATTATTGGAGAGAATAAACCAGAAAATTATTCGCTTGATAATTTAATCGAGCTGCAAAATTACAAAGAAAACATCTGTAGGCTGGTTTTGAATAAGCCAAAGTATGATGAGATAGCAACGATAGTTGGACGGGAAGACTTTGTTATTTCTGAAAAGCAAAAAGAACTGGTAGAACTTGAAAAGCGCTTTGAAGAACACAAAGACGAAATGACTGAGACAGAAAAGAAAATACTACAAACGCAAATAAATACTGTTAATCTAATTATTGGTTATATTTTACCCGAGGATACTATGAACTTCCTTGCCAGTTGGGGTATGGGAAATGACGTATCAGACATAAAAAAAATAAATAAGCAGATGTTCTTGCGGGCAGCCAGTTTAGCAAAGGTACACAATAAAGCGCCGAGCGATTATCTGGCAGGAGTGTTTACCGAATACAACAAAATGGAAATAGATGCTCATGCTGTCTCTGTCCTAGACGAATTCCTTGAAGAACAGAGAAGTGTTGCAGGTAAGTATAAATGGCTTGGAGGCAAGCATGGCAGATAATAACGCTGGAACCGTCTATGCTGAAATCAGAATAGCTCTTGAGAATCTGCAAAAAGACATAAACAAAACCAGCGCAATGTTTAAACAGGTAGAAACTGCCGCTACAAATACCAGCAATCAGACGACAAGCAAGTTTGATGTGATGGGAAAAAATATTAATAAAAGCATTGAAGGTCTGTCTAATGGTGCTGCAAGCCAATTCGCCAAAATGATGAGCGGTATGCAGAAAGCTATCATGGCAGCGCCTATTGTTGGCGCTTTGCTTATGATGGTAGGGACGGTTAAGAAAATATTTTCCGGCGTCACTAACTGGATAAACGAAACATCGCAAGCGTATATAGAACAAGAACAATCCATCGCCAAAATGAACGCCGTATTACAGAATACTGGAGCGATAGCCTGGACAAGTACCCGGCAGTTACAGGATCAGGCGCGGTCTTTGGCTTCGATAACTGGGCAAACTACAAAAGGGATAATAGATGTACAGACACAGTTATTAAGTTACCCGACTATCACCGGAAAGATGTTTGAACGAGCGGTAAAGGGCGCTGTAGATGCGGCTGCTGTCTTGGGTGGTGAGGCTACAGGCTTTGTTAATCAATTAGCAGTAGCAATCGAAAATCCAATCCGCGGTATGACCTCGTTATCAAAACAGGGCTTTATATTTGACCAGCAGACCAAAGAATTGACCAAAAGCTTAATGGAGCAAGGCAAGCTCATGGAAGCACAGGAAATTATCATGTCTGTGTGGGAAGAAAGCTACGGTGGAGCAGCCCAGGCGGCCAATGATGTAAATGCCGCAATGAGCCGGCTTGAGACCGCTACTGAACGATTAAAAATAGCGCAGGGTGAAGCAACAACAGGGATTAGATCTTGGTGGGCTAATATACGGGCTGACTGGAAAGAAGCAAGGGCTGATGCTGCGGAACTGAAAAACGCCATTGCTGATGCATTTGCAGGTGACTATACACAGGAAGCAGATCAAATAGGAAGCATAGCTGAAAGGTTAAATGCAGCAAGAAAAGAACTGGCTGAATTAGAAGCAGCTGGTCGACAGGAAATGACGATAGAGTTAGAAATTGATATACAAAATGCCAGAGATACCATAAAGACATTAGAACATCAAAGAATAAAAGCTGACCTTGAATTGAACAGGAAAATGGCTACGGATGAATTAATCAAAGCCGAACAAGAACTGAAATATTATTTTGGTACAGCAGCACAAGGCCAAGCTGGCTACAACATGATGCTCGATGAAGAATATTTAAAACGCAAGGAAAACATAGAAGCGCTAAGAGAAAAAATAGGTTTAATTGAAGAAGAAATAGATGTTGCGTCTGATGCCGCCTCTAGACATATGGCTGATATGGCCGCTGAAGATGCAGAAATGCAACAGCTTAATGAAATGAGAGAAAAGCGAATCGAGTTAGAACAACAGTTAATTGACAAGCTTGAAGAAATAAACAGGGCTGAATTAGAAGGGTTAGTAACAGCCGAGGAAGCAACAAGACTACGGCAGGCTGCACATAAGGCCGAGGCAGATGGGCTTAATAGTTTAATTACTCTTACAAACAACTTAGCTCTTAATACCGTCAGAGCAAAAGAAGAACAAAAACGCCTGGTTGATGAAGTATTAGGCCCTGGCTTAACCAACGCAACACAAAACTACCAACGATTTACCGCATCCGTGAATAATGCTTCAAATAGATCTGCGCGTCTAACTGGTAGAGCATTCGCACAGGCCAGAGATGAAATAATCCAAACTTTCCGAGATATAGAAGCTTGGGAAAATGCTCAAGTAGCAAGAGGGCAGAAAAGCCGAGAAGATGCAGATAAAGAAATACTGGCATCTCGAGAAAGAATGGTAAATGGGATACAGCAATTATTATTGAAAAATCAATACTTTGAAGAGAGCCAAGCACCTGAAACGTTTAGAATACTACAGCAGCACCTGGATATTATTGGTACAACTATGGAAGAATTGGGCAAAAAGAGAGGCGCTGAATTTATTGAAGAAATGCAAGGCGATCTAAAAAGACTTGGAATGTCAACTCGGCAATTACGAGAAGAAACTAATCGTCTTGAATTAGCTGAATTACAACGACATGAATCATATATGGGCGCTACAGAAGAACAGCAGAAAGAAATGGAAGAGCTGCTTAAAAAAGCCCAGAAGATGCGAGACAATCCCTTTAAGAATTGGCAGTCAGGAATACAGGAGTTATCCAAATACTCAGCCCAGGCCATACAAGCGGTGGGAGCTGTATTTGCCGCTGTTGCCGCACATAGGGTCAAAGACACAGAAGAACTTATTGCAAAGCTTGAAAAAGACTACGAAGAAACCAGACGTATAAAAGACCAAGAATACGCCGACTTGATGGAAGATATAGATAAGCGCCATCAAGCTGCCTTGTACGAAGCTGGTTTAATCTCAGGCGTTACCGAAGAACAGATAGCACTTGACCTTGAACGAGCTAAACAGACCGGCAATGAACGGTTAATGCTTGAAACAAAAAACAAGCTGAAACAGAAGCAAATTGACGACAAGTTTAAGGCCGAACAAAAGGCCGCTGAGGAAAAGAAAAAGAAGGAAGACGAGGAACGGGAAAAGGCAAAGAATCAAAGAAAAGCCGAGCTTGAATATGAGGCTGCAATGGCTACCTATAATCAAAGCATAATCCAGGCCGCCTTAAACGCTGCGATGGCAATCGGGTCTGCGCTTGCGATGGGATGGCCTACAGGGTTAATAATGGCACCAATTGCAGGCACTATGGGAGCGGCGCAGGTTGTAGCAGCCAAGGCCGCTAAACCCAAATTGCAGACCTTCGCACACGGAGGTATTGTGGCAGGGAATAGCTTCTCAGGTGATAGCAATTTGGTACGGGCAAACTCAGGAGAACGTCTTGTTACCCAAAAGCAGCAGGAGCGTATGACCGATATATTGGACGGCAAAAGTACTCCTGGACAGAATATTGTGATTACAATTCCTCTGCATTTGGACTCCCGGATTGTAACAGAAGAAGTTATTAGATTAATCAATAATGGCGAGTATCAAATTGTAGGTGATAGGGCGATAGTATGAACATATATTATGATAATAAGATTAACAGTTCATTCCTTTATTCTGACAGCATATTGCACGGGCATGATATCAATAATCTTAAAAGCGCTTTCTTTTCACTGCCATGTGACTTCGACATTCCAGAACCAGTAATAGAATGTACTTGGGAACAACCGATAGAAATGGACTCGTTTATAATTAGCGGTTTAAATTCTGCTGATATAGATTTGTTCCGTGATGGTGATTTAATACACAGCTTTAGCGTTGAAAACAAAGAAAAAATAAATATCTTCCATTTGCCGTTAATAGCTTGTGATAAAATGACCATTACCTTACACGAAGAACAGGGTGAAGTATCGGTTAATTATATCTATGCCGGGACCAGATACAAAGCACCGCGGTTTGATGCACAGCCAACGTTTAAGGATCAGTTTACGGCAAAGTCAAGCCGGTCTGACTTTGGCTTTTTGTATGGTTTGGAAGGTGTAGTCTTGCGATCCGTGTCCATAAATTATACCAGAATGACTGAATCAGATTTTACCAGACTTGAGCAGTATTACCAATCTGTGCAAACTGTTGTACCGCATATCGTTGACTTCTACCCGGAAGCCCACGAGAGCTTTCCGCCACTACACTGTACGTTGGCAAAAAACATAGACCGGGAAAAACGTCTAGAAAACGGCTTTTATTATGGACTACCACTTGAATATAACGAGGCCAAATAATGAACATGGCTTTGATTGCGGAAATACAGGGCGCTCAGGAATTAAACCTTATACAAAATATACACATAAGCCCTGTCTGGAAGATGAAGCTGTGGCTGTCTAATTACTACCAATCATTGCCGTTTATGGCTGAAACTGATCCGTATTATCCAAGTAGTAGTGTTTTTATAGACTCAGTTATTATTGATTTTGTTACATACAAAGAGGTATTTACCTTTGAACACTGTCATGGCGAAAAATGCACTTGGTATAAAGAGACAGTGGATAATGGCGATGTGTTATATATTCATTATGAGAATCATAATCCGCCGCACAGGTTTTTTTCTTTAAAGTCTGGTGTATTGCTGTTTTTCTCCAATCAGGTTGTGAAATACAAGGGTAGTTACACAATACCGGCGCTACAAAAAACGCCTGCGGTCAATAAAAAAACAGACATTCTTGAGTATAAGTTAATGTCATTTAACTCTGGAAATGTGACGTTTTCTAATGCTGACAAGCATTTTGATAATCTATTTAAGGTCTTTGGCTATAACTTAAATGTCGTATTGGCAGAAATCGAAAGAGGTGTCCTAAAACAATATCTCGATGTGTTCCAGTTTACCATAGAAAATTATACTATTTCCGCTTCGGAGGCTACCTTTTCGGTTAAAGATAAAAGAGCTTCATTATCCCGAAAAGTGCCGGATATCGTGATGCAGTCTACCAATTCGCCTGGCGATCGTGATCAGTATATACCCGGAGAAGTCTATCCGTTTTTCGGGAATGAGGAAAAAACGTCTCCCGATGCGTATGGGTATTGTTTTCGGGTCCCGGGCGTTTGTCTAAACACAGAACAATACTTTTCGTCACTGTGGCGGCATTTTAAGTTTTCCCGAACTATTACCAGTAATTTAATGGATGATGATTTTATCCTTGAGGCGCACATCGGCAAGAAGTGGGTGAGACTACCTAGAAGCGAAGCAGAATACCGTGAGATCGGCTATCAGGGTGCATATGATCCAGTTTATATGCCAATATTCCTTGGGCCGTATCAGCATACCTATTACAGTGATGTTAGCGAAGAAATGATACAAGAAACATGGGAAGAAGAAGGAACGGTATCTATCCCAGTTATATGGGCGTGTGATCAATCTAATCAGGTTTGGGCAGAGCGTACTATGGGAGGTATTAATGAAGTACGCTTATCAGCACGGTTTAATCCGCAGAGCAAGGTAGATGACATACTGTTCGACCTTATGAAATACTATGGCGAAATAAACATAGAAGAAGAAATGAATATTGCAGAAATTAGAAGTGAGCTTGGTATCCTGCCAGAAATAGGCTTATACATGGGCAAGGAAAAAGAACTATTTGCATGGGTTGAAGCGATACAAAACGTATCCTTATTAGGCTGGCAGTTAGATGTACAGGAGGGATTGTTTACAGCTCGACTTGACAATCCAAACAGAACAGAAAGTTTTAGAATTAACTGGCATGAAATAATAAACCCGACAAAGCTTAAAATAGAAATGTCTGGTAAAAATTATGCTACTTATTCCAGCGTAGAATACGCCTATGGCGAGGAAGATGAAGCCGGGCATCATGTGGTAGATAAAACCCAGCGTATAAATATGCTTGAAACGCACAAGTTTGATAAGGAATACAAAAATAGTTCCCGGCTTGCAAATCGTGAAGATGCAATGTTAAAAGCCAACGTGATTATGCAGATCTATAAAAACAATTACCCAATTATCCGAAGTATTACACTGTTCGGGTATAAATGGTTTAAGCTGCGTACCTTTGACACCGGGATTTTGGAACTAAGAATGTTATCTGACCGAAGAATGATACAGCCCATTATTAGAGGAAAAATAATGGGCATAAATCCTAATTTTGATGCCGGAACCGTCTCGGTAGATATAATGCAATTAGAACGAGTAGGCATATTGCCGGATGAATATAATCTATAAGGAGATGTAAATGATAGAGTTAATACCAGAACCGAAAATCGACCAGCCAGTGACCGAAGAATGGCAGAAGATGATCAAAAAACTAACTGAGACAACCGGAGGGCTGTTATTGGCGCAGCTAACCAATACTCACAACACAAACGAACCGGAACTTGCTGTAGGGAGCAGGTTTGAAGTAAACAAATCGTTTTACCACACGTTGCAAGATGAACCGATAGATTTTGGTGTAAGCCCGGTATCTGGAAAGCTATTTATATATGCAACGCCAAGGTCTGACGGCACTTGTAGTTTAAATTATCTAACTACCATGCCGGAACTTGACTTGGCGAAGGGCGGATATTACTTTGAAGAAAAACGATGTATTGCATCAGTAACGTATGACGCTACCAGAGGGATATTTTTTGACAAGCATATTGTTGATGTTAATTCTGATACTCCGCTTTTCCCGAAGTATCCTGTAGGCTCGTTTATCCAGCAGTTACCCGATGAGCTATCACCTGCAGGGCGAGGGCTGCCAGGTCTTTGGTCGGACTGGTCTATGAGACCTGTTATGTATGGACTTGCACTAACGCCGCCGCCGAGTGGGTTTGAAACTGATTATGAAGAACACGGCGCATCAATCTGGCACCTGAATACAGACGGTACAGTGGCAACATTGGGTACAAAAAAGTACACAAAACCGGATGTGTATATCTCTGATAGCCGGCAGGAATGTGGCAATGATTTACAGGAAGATGACTGGGAAATTGGGCATGAGATACACGGCGGCAGGTATTCTGGGATGTTTGTCTGGGAAACTGTTACCCTTGGAGGGCTGTTTTTATCGGTGCATGACGGCGGACGATCTAGACCACCGTTTAATTCTGGCGCTGCCGGTGACGCAATAAGAAACATTTACGGAGGTGCTGCCAACTTCTATTCCGATGGCGTGGGAGTTAGAGGAGCTTGGACTTTTGGAGGTGCAAACACCGGAGTATCAACAGGTAATACCGCAAACTGGCGATATGTGTATATAAACGTTAGTAGTGCAGTCCCAACATCTGCCCAAAACAGCCCAGTTACCGCTTCCTGTGTTATTTGGAGACGTATTAGCTGATTCTACGCCAGATTATACAGCTGGCTGTTACTGGTGCAACCTGGGCGGCGGTAGGTACTACAAGTGAAGCATCAAAACCAATTCTAAAGCTATTAGAAACAGCTGTAGATGGTATGTATCCTGCTAAATTTCTTCCCAAGAAAAAAGGACCCCAACCGAACCATCCAAAACCAACATTATCAGCAGTTGCAAATTCACCATAAATATTCCTTTGCACGTCGCTGGCAGCGCCAGAATTAAACGGTACTCTAGAATATCCGCCGCCAAACTATGTATGATGCGGCAACAGGGCTGTTTTGTTGGCTTATTGGAGTTACCCTTGATGCATAAAAATCTAAAGGCAGCCACACACTCCCACCAATAGTACCTCTAAAATTAGATGTTCCATATAGCGGAACTTCCGGCCTAAAGGCTCCTCTCATAGTTTCTAAATCCTCCGGATGGCTTGAGCTGGAGGCAATTCCATTAACGGCGCCGAATATCTCTCGTATGGCATCTGGATATACGCCAGCATTAAAGGGTCTTCTAGGTAATACGCCTCCAAATGACGCAACTGGCTGTCACAGGCGAGAATTGGGAAGCAGTGGGAACTATACGGGATGTGTCAATTCCAATATGGTAAAGTGCATGGATATTGCCTGATCCTGAGTGTACAACAGATATAGCATAAGCATTAATATAAATACATCCGTTATTACCTGGCCCAACAGTCGCTCCCAGGTGCCCAGTAAGGTTTCGCATTGTATCGCTATGAGCGCCACAATTAAAAGGTACTCTAGAATATTCGCCGCCAGATTATACAAGATGCAGTTACCGGAGAGTTTTGATTTGAGGTGGGAACATCCCTTGAAGCAGCAAAGGTCAATCCAACATAATTATTTATTACACCTGTTTGATTTCTTGATTGCCGATATTGATATCGAGCAAAAGCTCCCCAGGGAGAGTATCCACCAGACGAATAGTCTTCATCCCATCCTCCTGTAATATCCCTTATCGCATCGCTATGAGTGCCAGAATTAAACGGTGGTCTAGAATTTACGCTTGACAAACAATTTATTATGTGACATGATTATATCATAGGAGCTAACCGATCAACGGCGGCCCTCTATAACGATGCTTGCAAAGGTGTCGCT
>Ga0099364_10002043_pt1 | contig 32481 bp, 31 predicted proteins | sample TergutTh196P3_FD_73070 | JGI IMG/M metagenome (GOLD analysis project Ga0099364, IMG submission 73070) | Microcerotermes parvus P3 segment gut microbial communities from Pointe-Noire, Republic of the Congo - Th196 P3 | ecosystem: Host-associated > Arthropoda: Insects > Digestive system > Gut ... | reverse complement strand
TGGCGGGCTTGACCCGCCATCCCCTGCGGAATTCGGGGGGATTGCGGCTCGGAGGCCGCAATGACGAACTGAGTTTTCGAGGAGACTCATACCCACAGATTAATTACCTACCCCAACTCTCCTCTCTCCCCTCCCTCCTCTCACAGAGAATCCTCTCCGCTACAATCTCTGCGAGGCGCTCATCCGCCCCAAGGGGTTTGCCCAAATTAATCTCCATCTGAGGATGCTCTTTACTAAACGCGGCAAGCTCTTCCGGTATATCTTCTTTGATATGGACGCCTTCAAACAGAAAATACGGCACGACTTCCACTTTTGTAACGCCTTGCTCCATAAGCATGAGCAAACCCTTTTCGATATTAATGCTTCCAAACTGCATGAAGGCAACCTGTATAAGCCGCCCGTGTACCATACGGCGCGTCATCTCGGCGATTTTCTCCAATGTCAGTGCCGCTTCCGGCGCGCGGCTCCCATGCGCCAACAGCAAAACCCCATCCATAGCCAATAATCCCCCTCTCATTTTTCAATTTTTAAATGCAAAGCCCGCCGCCATATCAATCGTCATATCAATATCCTCTTCTGTGTGCGCAGCCGAAATAAACATTGCCTCAAATTGTGCCGGGGCAAGGTATATCCCGCTTTCCAACATATGATGGAAATATGCGGCATATGCCTCCGTATCGCTTGTAACGGCTTTTTCAAATCTGTCCACCGGCGATTTTGTCATAAACATACAAACAAGCGAACCGACATTATTGACTGTATTGCCCGTCACTGAACAAAGCCCGTCCGCAAGGCGCCCCCCCAGCCTTTCGATATGCGAGTAAATACCCGGATTATCTCTAAGCTGAGTCAGCGTCGCAATTCCGGCCGACATCGCAACCGGATTGCCCGAAAGCGTCCCGGCCTGATAGACCTTGCCCAGCGGCGCGACTTTTTCCATGACATCCCGCCTACCTCCATAGGCGCCGACCGGAAGCCCTCCACCGATTATCTTTCCGAAAACCGTCAAATCGGCCCTTACCCCAAAATATTCCTGGGCGCCGCCCGTTGAGAGCCGAAAGCCTGTGATTACTTCATCGAAAATAAGCAGCGCCCCATTGTCGTCGCACTGTCTGCGCAGACCCTCTAGAAATCCCGGGTCCGGCGGCACGACGCCCATGTTCGCGGCGACCGGCTCGACTATGACGGCCGCAATTTTGCCCTGATATTCCCCGAAAAAAGCCTTAACGCTGTCGATGTCGTTGTACACCGCGACCAGCGTATCCTGCACCGCACCGGCCGTCACCCCCTCGCTGTCCGGCGCACCGCCCGAAAGTGCGCCGCTGCCGGCTTTTACGAGCATACTGTCTGCGTGCCCGTGATAACAGCCGGCAAATTTGACGATTTTATCCCGCCCCGTAAAACCCCGCGCGGCGCGCAGCGCGCTCATCACAGCCTCCGTGCCGCTATTTACCATCCGCACCATTTCGAGGTTTGGTACAAGAGACGCCATCAACTCCCCCATCATGACTTCCAACTCATTTGCCGCGCCGAAGCTAAGCCCGTCGCGCGCCGCTTTTAGTACAGCCTCTCTAACAGCCTCATGGTTGTGCCCCAGTATCATCGGTCCCCATGATCCTACATAATCAAGATAGCGGCAGCCATCAACATCCGTCACATAAGCGCCGTCCGCGCTTGCGATAAACCGTGGCGACCCTCCGACGGCACGGAATGCGCGCACCGGGGAGTTGACTCCGCCGGGTATAATTCTCTGCGCGCGCATGAACAGCATTTCTGACTTTTCCCTATTACTCACCCGATATCTCCTTTCAAAATGGCTGCCGAAAGCTCATTCGCATAATATGTTATAAGCATATCAGCCCCGGCGCGGAAAGCGGCCACAGCACTTTCGCACATCACGCCGTACTCATCGATCAGACCTGCCTTCGCGGCGGATTTTATCATGGCGTACTCGCCGCTCACGCTGTAAGCGCAAAGTGGGAGATCCGTGACCCCGCGCACGGCGGCGATGACGTCGCCATATGACATGGCGGGCTTTACCATCAGCATATCAGCGCCTTCAAAGTCGTCGAGCTTTGCTTCCCTCATCGCCTCTCGTTTGTTATGGAAGTCCATTTGATACGTCTTCCGATCGCCGAAAGCGGGCGCGGAATCCGCCGCTGCCCGGAAGGGCCCGTAAAAGGACGAGGCATATTTGACCGCATAGGAGAGTATTGCCGTGTCCTGATACCCGTTTGCGTCAAGAGCGTCGCGGATTGCCTTCACCCTTCCGTCCATCATGTCAGACGGGGCGACGATATCGGCGCCCGCCGCGGCGTGGGAAAGTGCGGTTTTGGCTAAAAGCGGCAATGTCTTGTCGTTATCGACCGTGTCGCCCCTTGGCACCCCGCAAAAGCCATGATTTGTATACTGGCACAGGCAAACGTCGCTAATAAGTGTGACCCCGCGCCCAAACCGGCTGCGCAAAAGCCTCATCGCCTTCTGCACCGCGCCGTCAGAATCCCACGCCTCACTGCCATTTTCGTCCTTTGCTTCCGGCAAGCCCATTAAAATAAAGCTTTTTACACCTTTTTCCAGGCTATTGCCGACCGCCTCGCAAATACGGTCGGGGCTGAAGTGGAACTGGCCATCCATAGAGGGAATGGTTTTTTTTATATTTACGCCGGCTTTAACAAATAACGGGTAAATAAGGGCGTCGGCACTAATGCGCGTCTCGCGCGCGAGTCCCCGTATCCCCTCGCCCACTCTAAGCCGTCTGGGCCTAATAGTCATTTAACTCAACCTTTCTGCGTCACAATACGGCGTATCACCTAAAAGCCTGCTGTCCATACGCTTCCACGATCTTCAGCGTCATAGAGCTTATGTCGGCCTTGTCAGAAACTATTGCATTAAACCCCGTTGCGATTGCCGCCGCCGCTGTCTGTTTACCGATACAAACGGCGGGAATCTTTGTAAATTTTTCCGGATCATTTATTCTTACAAAACCTTTCACGCTGCTGGCGCTTGTAAATGTGACATAATCAAAACCCTCCGGGTTTACCGGATCGGCCGCAGCCGGCAAAGTTTCATACACCGGAATATCATCGATGATTACACCCGCCCCGCGTAGAATTTCAATTATACCCTCTCCGCCGGAACTTGCGCGAAACAGCGCGGCGCTCTGCCCCGGTTTGATCTTACCGCTGTCAGCAAGCCCCTGCCCCAGGTGTTCCCCGTCGAAAACCTCCGGTATGAAGTCGGCGCGGATACCGGACTTTTTCAACGCTTCCGCCGTCCTGGCACCTACCGCCGCGACGCTGATTCCCGCCAAAGCCCGGGCATCCCGACCTGATTTTTCAAGCCGCCCGAAGAACTCGTTTACCCCTGCGGCGCTTGTGAATATAGCCCAGTCTATGCCTTCAAGCCTGATTTCAAACTCGAGAGGGCTTGTCCGTATGCATGGGTAGAACATGACGTCCGCGCCAAGGGCGCGCAGACGCTCTCCAAACTGAGCGGCAACGTTCTGCGGACGTGTGACAAGCAACCGGCAGCCTAAGAGCGGGCGGCGGTAATACCAGTCAAGTTTCCCCTTTAGCCCGCAAACCTCGCCGACTACTATCACGGCCGGTGAGCGGATATTTTCCCGCCGCATAATGTGCGGCAGCTTTCCGATACCCCCCGTAAAACTTCTCTGATTCGCCATCGTTCCGTTTTCTATAACTGCGGCGGGTGTATTTTCATCCATCCCGGCGCCTATCAGCCCGGCCGCTATAGCCGGGGCAGACGCGACGGTCATCACAAAAACCATCGTGCCGCCGAGCTTCGCCAGCGCCCCGTAGTTTATCTCTGTCGTCTTTCCGGACTTGCCGTGCCCGGTTATTATATGCAGCGACGACGCGAAATCGCGATGAGTTACAGGTATTCCCGCATAGGCTGCTGCCGCGACGGCCGAAGTGACTCCCGGCACGATCTCGAATTTAACGTTATTGTCCGCCAGATACTCAGCTTCTTCCCCCCCACGCCCGAATACGCACGGGTCACCCCCCTTGAGCCGCACAACAGTCTTATGCGCCCTCGCTTCGCGCAGCAGTATCTTCCCAATCTCTTCCTGTGGCACCGGATGCCGCCCGGAATTCTTCCCCACATCCACACGCTTTGCCCTATCGGGTATGAGTTCCAAAATCTCATCGCCGACCAGCCTGTCATACACAACAACGTCGGCAATTTGTATTAGCTCCTTTGCCCGCACAGTAATAAGCCCCGCGCCCCCCGGTCCCGCGCCCGTGAGATAAACCGTACCATTTTCTGTCATGAACGCCCTCCTAATTTGCTAAAGCGCTGTAGCGCAAGATATAAGATTTAAGAAAAAAGTGTTAAGATATCTTTGCTCTTAAATCTTAGTAACTTACGGACTTAAGATAACTTGTTTTTATTGCAGTTGTGAGTCCGTCAGTTACTAAGCAAGCTGCGCCGCAAGCATAATCCCTGCATTTTCAGCGTCTCCACGCGCGCAGGTCAGCGTGCAACGGCGCGCAGCGCCGTTATCGTCAGTATTAAGCCCTGTCAGCCTTAAATCTTCACCGCTGATTTCCGCATATGCCGCCACGGGGGACGAGCATCCCCCATTGAGTGCCTTCACAAAACTGCGCTCGGCAACAGACGCGTCAAATGCCTCATGGCAGTGAAACCCTTCAAAAATGCCCGTATCAAATCCCTGCCTTGACTGTACAGCCAAAATACCCTGGCAGGGCGCGGGGAGCATCTCCCACGGCTCAAACAGTCGTGATATCCTGGCGCTTAGGCCAAGCCGGTTTAGTCCTGCGGCGGCGAGGACTATCGCCGAATACTCCCCGCCGTCAACTTTACCAAGCCGCGTTATCACATTCCCTCGAATCGGACGGACTTCCACACCCGGAAAAAGGGCTTTCAACTGGAGTGCCCTCCGCGCGCTTGAACAGCCAACCGGTTTTTTAGCGTCGAACTCATTTTCGCCTTGCGGCAGAATAAGCGCGTCGCGTGGGTCTTCCCTCCTCGACACGGCGGCGAGAGGCAGCCTGTCGTCTGTTTGCGTCGGCACATCCTTCAAGCTGTGCACCGTAAGGTCTACAGCCCCGTCTATCAGGGCGCGGTCAAGTTCTTTTACGAACAATCCCTTGCCGCCAATCTTGTCAAGGGTTTGATCGAAAATGATATCGCCCGTGGTCTTCATCGTTACAAGCTGCGCGTCAAAACCGCGCCTCTCAAGGTGTTCAATGAGTATTTTCGCCTGGGCGACGGCAAGGGCGCTTTCCCTGCTGCCTATGCGTATTCTCACAGTATCTCCCTCACTTTCTTAGCTGCCTCTACAACGGCGCGGTGCGATTTCCCTCCGCTCGTCAGCCCCGCGACGACGTCGCCGCTGACAGCAATAGCGGGGAATAAAAAACCGCATTCTTCCAAACTGTCCGCTACGCTGGCAAAAATACCGCGCTGCGCCGCAAGCCGCCCAATATGGCTGTTTGTCTCGCGGTCGTCTGTCGCCGCAGCTACGATAAAGCAACCGTCTAAATCCGCGTCAACAAATTTTCGGCGTATAAAGGTCAGTCTTCCTTTGTCGTGAAGGCGCTCAATCTCCGGCAGCGCGTCAATAGCGACGACAGTGATATCAAACTCGAACCGCATAAGCGTTTGAGCGCGGCGAGCGGCTACTTTGCCGCCCCCGGCGATAATCGCTTTTTTTCCTTTTGACGATACGAAAAGGGGGAAGTATTCTTGTCTTCCTTCACCGTTTATCACTTTTTGATAGTCAAGCCATTTTTCAAAACCCACGACGTATTCTTCTATGATTTCCTCTGCCCGCGCCTCTTTTTCCTCAAACGCATGATATGGATCCCCGGCACTGAGCGAGTCAACGTCGTAATATCGCGCGCCGGGAAGCTCTGCAACCCCCGGCTCAATATCCCGAGGGACGGCCAAATCCAGCCAGAGCTTTGGCCGGGCTGCGAGCTTTTGTACCTGATCAATGGTTATCGTATGATGCAGACTGCGAGTGGCGCTGATAACCGCGTCGCAACCGCATAGTCTTTCATACCGCGCCGCGTAATCAATCGTGCGCGCGCCGGGCGGCGTCAAGGCTTCCCCGTGGCGATAGGTACGCAGAGTCATTGTCGTATCGACGCCGTTTTCAACAAGGGATTGCGTCATAAGCCTGCCTGTTTCGCCATTGCCTATTACGAGTGCGCTTTTTACCCCGCCGTGGCTGATTATGACGTCCATTGCCCTGTGGACTACGGAATCCTCCCGGGCGCCCAGCCTGATTTCCGATTTTATCCTTTTCGCAGCGGCAATGGATTCCCTGAAAAGCGCCTCAAGGATATTATCCGCCGCGCAATGCTTGCGCGCCTTTGATATCGCGTCTTTGACCTGTGCAATAATCTGGTCTTCACCCAGTATTTGGGATTTTGCGCCGATACCCAGCCGGCAGAGATGCCGCATTACATCGCTGCCGTGGGCGCCGTAGTGCGGGAGTCCGCGCCCATTGACTCCCGCAAGGCAGCACAAGATGTCAAAAGCGGCGATATCCCCATCATAAGAGATGTACAGCTCCGTACGGTTACATGTCGATATAAGCACGGCGCCGAAGGCGTCCGTCATTTTTCTTAGCCGCTTGTAAGCCTCGAAAAGACCTTCATCAGTGAAGCTGAATTGTTCCCGCAGATCTATCGGCGCGAGATTATAGTCGATTCCCGCCATTGTTATCATGCCTGTTTCACCACTATTATAGAGAAATAATCCTCGTTATTATCAAAATCCTCCGGAGAACCAAAAAGCATTTCCCTATCCATTGAGGCGCGGCGCACTATGAAAGCCTCAATGCCGCTGAGGGCTTTTAGGCTGCTCACTATTCCGGCCGCCTCTTTCCCCGGTTTCATTAGAACCTTTGTTCCGTCGAGTTCCAGGAAGCGTCCGCCATAGGAGGCGGGTATTATATGCATCGGTTCCGCCCCTTCGCAGAGCGATGTGTTTCGCGCCGCTGCGGCAGCGCAAAATGACGGCACGCCCGGTATTATCTTCGTCGCAAACCCCATCACCGCAAGCCGCTTGTGGACATACATTGCCGTGCTGTAGATCGAGGGGTCCCCGAGCGTCAGAAACGCAACGTCCAGCCCATCGTCAAGCAGCCCGGCAATACGCGAGGCGGCTTCATCATGGGCTATATCCAGAACCTTTTTATCCCGGGTCATAGGCATACTGCAAAACTCCACACGTTTATCCCTTATGTATTCCCAAGCTATCTCAAGAGCCACATTATCTTTACATCCACTATCCGGCGAAATAATAACGTCACAAATCCTGATCGTTTCAACCGCTTTTAGCGTTATAAGCAAAGGGTCCCCCGGGCCAACCCCAACACTATAGAAAACCCCTTTCACCATATAAACCTCCACTGTGACTGTTCAGAACCCTGCCTGATTTGCGTTAATTAGTGCCGGGGAAAGGCGTGTTGTGTATCGAAGTGAGGGAATTCCGGCCACTGACACGGAACTGACCGAACGTAGAGGCATAACGCGCCTTTCCCCGGCATGGATTGAGCGGCGCCCGAAGGGTTACCCTCAACTCTCAGCCCCATATATAAGCGCGTTACAAATCGCCGCCGCAACGCTGCTCCCGCCCTTCCGGCCCCTTGCGACGATATGCGGAACGGCTGTCCGCATGAGCATTTCTTTAGACTCAACGACGTTTACAAACCCCACAGGCACGCCGATAACAAGCGCGGGACTGAGTTTCCCGGCTTCAACCAACTCGCATATACGTATCAGTGCGGTCGGGGCGTTGCCAACCGCAAAGATGAGCTTTTTGCCGAGCTTCATCGCCTTATCAACAGCCGCGTAGGCCCGGGTTGTGCCGGCCAGCAATGCAGCTTCGGCAACGTCGCTGTCCGCGATATAGCACATCGTCTCCCCTCCGAAACTCGCCAGTCTTTTCGCGTTAATCCCGGCTTGGGCCATATGCGTATCCGTCACAATAAACGCGCCGCCGCGTATGGCCTCGCGCGCTATACTGACTGCGTTTTTTGAAAACGTAAGGGAGTCCACATAGTCAAAATCAGCGGTCGTATGCACCACCCTCATAATTATAGGAGCAAGCCCCGTATCAAGTGGGCGCGCAAGCTCACTCTTAATAATCTCAAAGCTCCTCTTCTCAATATCTTCAGGTCTCAAAATATTATCCTTTCTTATCATCACAGGCTGCTTTCCCGCCTCCGCACACAATGAAAACCATGTTTTGAGCAAGCAGCAAATGCACGCCGCCCCTTTTCACCGCCCGCGAGACGCCGATCTGCACTGCCTCGACGTCCCGCAGACACTTTTTTTCAAATTCCGTGAGCGCGGTGTGCGCTGTTTCAAGTGAAATAGCCGTCGCTGCTACTCTTGCATCCGGGTTCTTACAAAGCACCGCATCCAAAATCGCGGCAAACCCGCCGCCGCTGCCACCAATAAACGCGGCGTCCGGCGCCGGAAGGGCGCAGAGCGCCTCAGGGGCGTCCCCCGAAATCAGCGACACGTTCCCGATATGAAACTTCCGGCAGTTCTCACCGGCCAAAGCCAGCGCGCCGCCTTCTCGTTCTATCGCATAGACTCGGCCGCTGTATGCAGCCATCGCCATTTCCACTGTGACCGAGCCGGTTCCCGCGCCAATATCATAGCAAACGTCACCGGGCCGAATCCTGAGCTTTGACATAACCACCGCGCGAATCTCGCTCTTTGTCATAGGCACGCCTTCAGCCCTAATAAACGATGTGTCCGGAATCCCGGCGGGTACAGAGGCGTCAAAGTTTTCATTGACTATCAGCAATACCGTCATGGCTGACAGCTCCCCCAACTGAAAAGCTTTTGTCTCATATATTCGCTCATCCGGATAGCCTAGGTTCTCCCCGACATGAACCGCCAGTTCGCCAAATCCGGCAAATCCGAGCATCGCGCCGATTTCAGGCGCGTTACCGCCTGTCAGGCAGAAAGTCAGCCGATTACGTCGCACAGCGCTGATGAGCGGCCCTTCCGCTCCATGCATGCTGATAAGCGCCGCGTCCTGCCACGGCAACTGAAGCTTTGCGAAAAAATCGCATACCGATGGCACGCCCGCTGTGACACGCACTTCAAACCCCGTAAGCGACGATACAAGCTCCCGCGCCCCGCTGAAAAACCCGGCGTCTCCGGAAACAAGGACGGCGGCGCTCCCGGCGCCCGTTTCCTCAAAGGCACGGCTTACATCTTCAATGCCGTAGCCCTCAAACATGGGCTTGCCTAAAGCCTTGAATGCGTTAAGCTGCTTTTTTGCACCAATCAGGATTTCGCAGGACTCAATTATTTTTTCCGCCTGTATGGTCGGCGCGTTCATGCCGACCCCGACTATATGCGCGGTTTTCATAAAGACATTATCCTTTCAAAAACCTCTCCTAGACTCATGCCGCCGGAATCCTCCGGCCGGCCAATTATATAGGCTTCCATGCCAAGCTCTTCAGAAGCCGACAGCTTCTCCAGGAATCCGCCCTCAAAGCCGGATTCTTTCGTTACAAGTATTTTCGCGCCCGTCGCCCTAAACATCGCGATGTTAAGCTCCTTCGAAAACGGCCCCTGCATACAGATGATCCGCCGTGCCTGAAATCCAAGTTCGAGGCATTCTCTAAGCCCTTCGACGGTCGGGAGTATCCGCAGCCACACACGCTCTTTATAGTCCTCCAGTGCCGTCAGCGTGTGTGCTTCCTTTACGCCGAGTGCAGCGAATATCCGGCCTTTAGAGACGCCTAGCCGCTCGACAGCTTCCCCAATAGAACTGATGCATCCGCCCGTTTCAGAACGTTCCCTCAATATGCGTATGTACTCTGCGCCGGCGCCGGCGCAAGCGGCTTTTATGTTCCCGCTCGCCTCCGTTGCGTATGGGTGGGTCGCGTCCGCGACAAGTATTGGATTTGCTCTCCTGATGAACTCTGCCATTTCCGTCAGATCCATACGCCCGACCCTCACGCCGGAGCCCTGTACCTGCTCCGCCCCATACTCCGTCGCAACACATGTCAGCGCCGGAACTCCTTGCTTTCCCAGAAACTCATGCAGCTTGCGCCCCTCGGTAGTGCCGCCGAAAACGATCACTCCGCTCATCGCTGTATCCCCGCCGGGCACGATACCCTCACACATCGCGATATCCTCGCGGCGTAACCATTTTGCCGCCAATGACCTTCGTCTGGGAGTTGCCGATAAACACGGTCGTGAACATGTCGGCGGGCGTTCCGCGCAACTCCGCAAGCGTGATAATACGCGCAGTCTCACCGTCGCGGCCGATATTGCGAACCATACCGCAGACTGTCCCGGGATCTTTTTGCTCAAGAAGGATGTCGCAGGCTTTTTGCAGGTGGCCGGCCCTTTTTTTGCTTGCGGGGTTATAAAGGCAAATACAAAAATCGGCCGTTGCGGCGGAGCGGAGCCGCTTTTCGATAATCGGCCATTCTGTAAGCAGGTCGCTCAAGCTGATGACCGCGAAATCATGGCCTATAGGCGCGCCGACCAGCGCGGCGCCGCTGCACGCCGCCGTGACGCCGGGAATAACCGTAATTTCGACGTCCGGATAATCGGGCGAAAGCTCGTAAATAAGCCCCGCCATGCCATAAACCCCGCTGTCTCCGCTGCAAACGACGCAGACTGTCTTGCCTTCGCTTGCAAGCTTCAACGCCGCGGCGCACCGCTGCTTTTCCCGCTTCATGGGCGTGCCGTAAAATTTCTTTTCGGGATAAAGGGGGCGCAGCGCATCAATATAACCGTTGTAGCCGACTATTGTTTCAGCTTCATGCAAGCACGCCCGCAAATCACCGGTCATACATCCCAACGCCCCCGTCCCGCAGCCCGCAACAAACAGCTTACCCATTTAAACCAAAGCCCCCATCAACTCTCATCTCGCACAAAAGCCGCCACGCTCACGCCGCCGACGGACTGCTTAGGCACAATCAGTCTGCCCTTGCCGCCGCCCAATACTGCGGCGCGCTCGCAAACGTTATCGGCGCCGGTGACGCCCTCAACAAAACTCGAACTGCTGAAATCGCCGGAAACAGCCATAAGCTCTTCGGCGGAGAAAAACTCGACCGGAAAGTCAAATTTTTTCGAAAACTCCATAAGTCCCTCATCTAATCGTTTTATATCAATGGTGCAAAGCTTTGCTATCCGCTCAGGCCAAATCCCGGCGCTAATAAAGGCGGACTCGATTTGATCCGCGCTTACCGCTCGACGGCAGCCGCATCCCGCTATGATTGTCTTCAGCTCGGACGCTGTCGTTATTACCGGCGTCGAGCCAAGGATTGCTGAAACCTGACCGGCAAGGTCGTTAGCCCCTCCCTCATGCCCCGACAGAAGTGATATGGAAAATAGGCCCTGTTCATCGCAAACAACGATGGCCGGGTCTGTATATTTACTGCTGACATGCGGCGCTATCGCCCGCACGGCAATACCCGCAGCCCCGATAAATACCATCCCATGTTTTGCGGTTCCGGCGAAGCCGGGAGCAAAACGGCTGCGCAGGCCGGATTCATTCCGGCCGTCCGCGCGTTCTATTCTCCCATGTTTTGCGGTTCCGGCGAAGCCGGGAGCAAAACGGCCGCACAGACCGGATTCACCCCGGACGTCCGCGTATTTAACACCTTCATCCTCGCGAGCCAAAGCGAAAAGCCCCCCAACGTCGGCAAACTTAGCGAAACAGCAATTATGCCCATGCGCCTCCAGCGCCTCAGCAAGCTTTTCAGCAAGCGCGTTCCCGGGGCGCGTAAATGAAATAATCGCAATTCTCATCAGTCACCCTCCGGACTAAAACATTAACAACAGACAAAAGTACCGCTAACCACTAATTCACGCTCTTCCTGAACTCCGTTTCAAAATCCTGCGAATAAAGCCGCGAAAGAGAATAGTTATCCCCAAGAAAATCACCGGCAACAACAAGGGCAGTCTTGGTTATCCCTTCCATCATTTTCGGCAGTTCGCCTATAGTGCCGCGAAGGACGCGTTCATCCGGCCATGTGGCTTTGTATACGACTGCAGCAGGGGTTGTGGGGCTGTAGCCGCCTTCGATAAGCTCGCAGGAAATCTTATCGGCAAGCCCCGCGCTGAGGAAAAGAACCATAGTCGCCCCGTGTGCCGCGAGTTTCTTTATACTCTCGCGCTCCGGTACAGGCGTTTTCCCGGCGGCGCGGGTTATGATGACGGTCTGCGTCACGCCCGGCAGCGTGTATTCCGCGCGAAGGGCGGCAGCAGCGCCGAAAAAACTTGATACACCGGGGCATACGTCATAATCTATGCCCAATCCGGCAAGCCTGTCCATCTGTTCGCGTACCGCCCCGTATAGGCTTGGGTCGCCGGTGTGGAGACGAACAATTTTCATACCGGGCCGGCTTTTAATCACCTCAATCACTTCGTTTAAAGTCATTTCGGCGCTGTTATGGATTTCACAGCCCGGCTTTGCATGACTGAGCAGGCCCGGATTGACCAGTGAGCCGGCAAAAATTATCACGTCCGCAGTCTGCAGCAGTTTCATGCCGCGTACTGTAATAAGATCTTCGGACCCCGGCCCGGCTCCTACAAAATGCACCATTTTCCCTCTAAGTGGCCGCTGCTTCAAAAACAGCCGCTAACTCCTTTACATTATCGCTTTGTGCCAAAATCTCATCACCGGAAAAGCAGAGAAATCCTATATCTACCGAATCCGGCACTTTACTCGCCAGGGTACCGCTTATCCGCTCTGAAAGCCGGGCTGCCGTCGCCTTTAGCTTTCCCCGCTCTCGCAATACGTCAATTGCCGCGTTTACTGTAGCGCAGACGGCGATCGCGTTGAGAATATCAACATCCGCGCCTGCCATTAGCGCGCAGGCGATAAGCGTCTCAATGCGTCCGTCGCCGTTTGATGAATGCGTATTTGTCATACCAATCCCCAGCTTTGCGAGCTTTCCGATATGACCGACGATAAGTATTTTCCTAAAACCGTTTTCAACGGCAGCGTCTATGGCGTCGCCTAAAAAATTGGAGCATTTTACACGCGACGCCGGCCCAATTCTAAGCGTATCTTTGACGAATGCCTCGCCGTAGTTGCCGATCGTAAGAAGTATCTCGCGATGCCCGGCAGCGGCGAGCATTTTTATTTCCAGCCTCAGCGTATCTACCAGAGCGCCAACGCTCATCGGCTCAACAATGCCGCTTGTGCCAAGGACGGACAGCCCTCCGACAATACCCAACTGCGGGTTGAGCGTACGCTTTGCGAGTTTTTCGCCCTCCGGTATCGAAATCACCACAGATATCCCACCGCCGTATCCCGCCGACACACAGACTTCCGAGACTTCCCGCTCAATCATCCGCCGAGGAACCGAGTTTATCGCCGCCGCCCCCACCGGCTGATCAAGCCCCGGCTTTGTGACGCGCCCGATACCCTGTCCGCCATCAATCGTCAAAGTCGGTATACAAAAATCGGAATCAGGAGCATTATTCAAATATTTCTTGTTTATTATTGACGCTGTTGATACGTAAGTTCGTAAACGGCGCGCTTCGGCTATGACAAGTACGCCGTTTGTGACGTCCGGGTCATCCCCGCTGTCTTTCCTGACGGCTGCGCGGGCTGCCTCCTCGTCGCCCGATACTTCCTCAATGTCAAATGTCAACGCAATGCCCGCAGGGGCATTGATAGTAACGCGAACGGCGTCTTCACCGGTCAGCAGCTTCATCGCCGCAGCTTTTGCGGCGGCGGCGGCGCAGCTCCCTGAGCTGCGGCCGCAGCGGAGAAGTCTGTTATTCTTATATCTCGCAAGATCCATATTTGGCTCCCCCGAAAACAAAAAAACCACGGTTCGCAACCGTGGATATTTAATGAAACATTAAATATACTCATGTCCTACGGATTGCGCAAACAAACATGATAATGGTAGCCCGACTGTAACGGTAACGCACTTGTGAGGGACTTTCACCCTGCTTCCCCATTTAATTTTTAGTTTTGTACTGCGTGTAATGCTATCACAAGCGTCCGGACATGTCAACAACGAAATAACTATTCCACAATAACTCTCGTAATTTCTCTTGCAAAATACACCTATGTACAGGTATAATACCGTGACCGCGTAAAACAATGCTTGGTGCGCAGCGAGGTGAAAGCATTTTGGTTATTCTTGGTGTAGACCCGGGTGTTGCGACAGTTGGCTTCGGGATAATCAGCGAGTCCGGAGGCAATCCGTCCCTCCGCCGCTTGGGCGTCATAACGACGTCGGCGGGGATGCGCCTCGCTCTGAGGCTGACTCAGATCCACAGCGACGTATCGGAGTTGATCACAACCTTCAAGCCGGATGCTATTGCGGTCGAAGAACTGTTTTTCAACACAAACCTGAAAACTGCCATCGCTGTTGCTCATGGGCGCGCGGCCGTTATCCTTGCCGGCGAAAAGCATGGTGTGCCAATGTTTGAGTACACGCCGCTCCAAGTCAAAAAAGCCGTCACAGGGTATGGGCGCGCAACAAAAACTCAAGTGACGGAAATGGTTCGGAGGCTGCTTTCGATGGAAACCGACCCTAAGCCGGACGACGCGGCTGACGCGCTTGCGGCGGCAATATGCCACGCTCGGTTTGCCCACTCGCTTATGAATATTGAGGGGAGAGTCTCATGTTCTACTATTTAGAAGGCACGGTCGCAATAATAGGCCAAAATCTTGCCGTTATTGACGCCGGCGGGGCGGGCTATGCCTGCATGGCAACAAGCGGCACGCTCTCCCGGCTTGAATCGGGCAAAAAAGCGCGGCTCTATACGTACTGCAATATAAGAGAAGACGCTTTTGATATATACGGATTTTTCGACCTGAACGAGAAAAGGTGTTTTGAGCTGTTGATCGGCGTAAGCGGAGTCGGCCCGAAAGCGGCGCTTTCTATCCTGTCGGCATGCACGCCGGAGTCCCTTGCGCTGGCCGTCATAGCCGATGACGAGAAAATGCTGACGGCTGCCCCCGGAGTAGGGAAAAAGCTTGCCCTGCGCATTATTCTTGAGCTGAAGGATAAAGTAAACAAGGAAGCGTCGTCGCTTAAGTCAGCCGGCTACGTCCCGCAAGGAGCAGACTCCGGGCAGCCCGCCTCAAAACTCCGCGACGCCGCCGCCGCTCTGGCCGTATTGGGCTACAGCCAAGGGGAAATCTCAGCAGCCATGCGTAATATTGACGCGCAACCTCTCACAGTTGAGGAAATAATAAGGGAAGTATTAAAACAAGGGCTGAAGAACTAATTTAAAAATGCGAGGACATTATGGGAATTACCTACAGCGATGAGACATTCGGTGAAGCAGAAGACCCCGTGCTGCTCTCCGTGTCTTATTTAGATGAGGACGCCGGAGAAGGCCGTCTGCGGCCGCAAACGCTGTCGGAATACATAGGCCAGGAGAAAGTCAAAGGCAATCTGGCAATATTCCTTGAGGGCGCGCGCCGCCGCCGGGAACCTCTTGACCACGTATTGCTGCACGGCCCTCCCGGCTTGGGAAAAACCACGCTCGCGGCAATCATAGCCGCTGAGATGGGTGCGGCCTTGCGCAAAACCTCCGGCCCGGCGATTGAAAAACCAAAAGATCTGGCCGCGCTGCTTACAAATCTTAATGAGAACGACATACTGTTTATCGACGAAATACACAGGATGAACAGAGCTGTTGAGGAAATCCTCTATCCGGCGATGGAAGATAAGCAGATTGACATTATAATCGGCCAGGGTCCGTCGGCAACGTCAATCTGCCTCGAGTTGAAAAGCTTTACACTTGTCGGCGCGACGACGCGTGCGGGGCAGCTTTCCTCACCGCTGCGCGACAGGTTCGGGATAGATTTAAAACTGGATCTCTACACAAACGAAGAGCTTTGTGAAATAGTCTGCCGCTCCGCAAGGCTGCTCTCAATACCAATAGAATCAGATGGCGCCCGGGAGATCGCATCTCGCAGCAGGGGCACTCCGCGGATTGCGAACAGGCTGCTTCGGCGCGTAAGGGATTTTGCCGAGGTCACAGGAAATGGTATAATCACATACGCTGCGGCAGATGACGCGCTCACGCGGCTGGAAATTGACCTTACAGGGCTTGACGCTGTTGACAGGAGGCTGCTTTTGAGTATAATAAAAAACTACGGTGGCGGCCCGGTAGGACTTGAAACGATTGCCGCGACAATAAACGAAGAGCCGATAACTATAGAGGACGTCTATGAGCCGTTTCTCATGCAGCAGGGATTCCTGACAAGGACGCCCCGCGGCCGTTGCGTCACCCAAAAGGCATACGAACACTTGAGCATCCCGTTTTTAGGCCAACAGCAATTGATGCTATAGGAGGATAATATGGGCAAATATTTTGGAACGGACGGTATCCGCGGGATAGTAGGTGAGATGATCGCCGACATGGCGCTGGATTCGCGGCTCGCTCATTTGACCGGGCGCGCGGCGGCGACTGTACTGATTAAAAACAGCGAATGCGGAAGGAAACCACGAGTTATGATTGCAAAAGACACGCGCATATCTTGCGATATGCTCGTGTCGGCGCTTGCGGCCGGCCTGTGTTCCGCGGGCGCAGACGTGACAATGCTGGGCGTCCTGCCGACGCCTGCCGTTGCGTACCTTACCGTAAAAAGCGGCTGCGATATAGGCGTGGTTGTTTCAGCCTCGCATAATCCGTACCGGCACAACGGCATAAAGCTGTTTGGCAAAGACGGCTTCAAACTCAGCGACGCCCTTGAAGAGAGGATAGAGACTCTTATTGACAACGACGGCGACACGCTAAAGCCTCAAATTGCCGATTTGGGCCGTGTAAGCGGAAATCACGGTCATTGGCTCTCAGAATATACAGACTTTCTCGCCTCTAAGTCAATAGGGCGCTACAAAGGCAGGATCATCATTGACTGCGCTAACGGCGCCGCGTCCGAAACGGCCAGATCGCTGTTTTCAGCCATTGATGCTGATTTTGAGATTATCTATGACGACCCGGACGGCGTGAATATCAACGATAAATGCGGCTCGACCGATATCGGCGCCCTTCAGGATATGATGAAAACCGGCCGGTTCGACATAGGCTTTGCTTTCGACGGCGACGCGGATAGGTGTATTATCGTTGATGAACGCGGTGAAACTATCGACGGGGACATGATGCTCGCGGTATTGTCCCGGTCAATGCAGTCCCGGGGAACTCTCAAAGGCGGAGGATTTGTCGGAACTGTGGTGTCGAATTCCGGCATGGAGGTCTTTGCCCGTGAAAACGGCTTAAAATTTCACCGTGCGGACGTCGGCGACAGGAATGTGCTTGAGCTGATGCTGGCGACAGGCTGCAACATTGGCGGGGAATCGTCGGGGCATGTGATCCTTTCAGATGACGCGACGACCGGCGATGGCCAACTGACCGCCCTAAAATTCCTGAATGTGATGATTGACACCGGCAAAACCGCGTCGGAACTCGTTAGCAGCATTCCAAGCTTTCCGCAAGTCATGCCAAGCTACAAACTGACGGGCGGTGCGGAGGAGAGGGAGGCGATTATGTCAAATCCCCGGTTTTTGGAAGAAATTAAAGCCCAGGAGGCGCTTCTCTCGGGCCAAGGGCGCATCCTCGTACGCCCGTCGGGTACAGAGCCTCTCATCCGTGTGTTAGTGGAGGCAAAAACAGTCGAGTTAGCGGATGAAAAGGCGGATTATTTGATTAATTTTATAAAATCATTGTAACTACGGCATTTTTATATGTTTTTTTTGTGAAAAAAGCTTGACTTTACAGTAAGCAATAAATATACTGTTAAAAACATCCACCGGGTTGCACTTTAAGTTTCATAGGAATCGTTGGAATCTCCCGCTCAGAAAGAAGCTGGCACAGATTCTAAAAAAAGGCGATGATCAGTGAAAGCTGAGCGCAAATAAATACCATTTATTTCAAAGAGAGGTTTCAAGATGTACGAAGACAAAACATTAGCATGTAAGGAATGCGGCGAAGAGTTCGTGTTCACCAGCGGCGAGCAGGAGTTCTATGCTGAGCGCGGTTTTCAGAATGAGCCGCAGCGCTGCAAAGGCTGCCGCGACAACAGAAAGGCCGCCGCCCGCGGGCCGAGGGAGTACTTCTCGGCTGTCTGCGCTGATTGCGGAAGCGAGGCAAAGGTTCCCTTCGAACCAAAAACCGACAGGCCTGTATATTGCAGCGACTGCTTTGCAAAAACAAGAGATTAGACAAAGATACACTCTACTCAAAGCAAAGGGCCTTTGCGCCGGCAGGTGCAGGGGTCTTTTGTAAGAACAACCGGAGGTTTCATCAATGACGCAAATTACCAAAGACACAATCATAGCAGATGTATTAAGCATTGCGCCCGATGCAGTCCCCTTGTTCAGGTCGATGGGGATGAATTGCCTTGGCTGCGCGATGGCGAGCGGGGAGACAGTCGGAGAAGCCTGCGACGCACACGGCGTTGACGTCGATGTGATTTTAGCACAGCTCGCGGAACTCACCTCATAGGAACCACATTAAAAAACGGGCCGCGCCCTTGCGGCTCGTTTTTTGTGGCCGGCAAAACCCGATGACAAACCCATCGAAACAGGTCGGCGGCACAAAGAACGGGCGGCGGGGAGCTTGCTCAGTCTGTGAGGACGCCATGAAGCTCTCTGCGCGACTTAACGCAATAGCCGGCTTCATTGAAAAAGACGCATCTGTGGCCGATATCGGAACCGACCACTGTCTTTTGCCGGTATTTCTTGCCATAAACGGCCTTGCAAAGCATATCATCGCATCAGATATCAGCGAAGGCTCCCTCCGATCCGCGCGCCGCACCGCTGAAAAATACGGCGTGGAGGATAAAATCACATTCGTCTTAGCGCCCGGACTCTCAGGCGTCTGCGAAATGCAGATCGACACCGTTGTGATTTCAGGGGTGGGCGGGGAGACAATCATTGGAATCCTTGCTCAGGCAGACTGGCTAAAAACCTGCGGCGTCAGGCTGATTCTGCAGCCACAGTCAAAGGACCAACAGCTCCGCCTCTGGCTTCACGAAAATGGTTACGCCATACAAGACACAAAGCTCGTACTCGATAAGCGCAGATATTACACTGTCTTGCTCGTTAGTTATGTCCTCTAAAACTCGCTAAGCCCCCAACACTCACGCTTTATGCCCAATTATCGAACACACCCCGGGAGGATTTCAAAATGCCAACTGTTAATGACGTTTACGAATTTTTAATATCTATAGCCCCGGCGGAAATGAAGATGGATTTCGACAATGTCGGCTTCCTGGCCGGCCACTCCGGGTCCGACGCTTCAAAAATACTTGTCAGCCTTGATATCACCCATGAGGTGATCTCCGAGTCGCTCGATGCCGGCGCCGGCCTAATCGTATCGCATCATCCGCTGTTTTTCACCCTGAAAAGTGTGACGGATAAGGACATTACAGGCAGGAAAATACTGCGTCTGCTCTCCGGCGGCATGTCGGCGATCTGTATGCATACAAACCTCGACGCTGCCCGAGGCGGGACAAATGATGCTCTTGCCGAAGCGGCGGGAATAGCCGGCGGCGGCAGAGAAGCGCAGCTTTTGACAGAGCACGGGCTACTGGAATCCGGACAAGCATTTTCATACGGTAGGGTCGGACATTTGCAAAAGCCTCTACCCCTAAGCGAGTATTTGATGATGCTGAAGTCGGCGCTGAAAACAAACGGCCTCAGGTATCACGACGCAGGAAATGAGGTATATAAAGTAGCCGTCGTAGGCGGCTCCGGCGGAAGCGAGCTGCATCACGCAATCAGCAAAGGGTGCGATACCTTTATAACAGCCGATATCAAATACGACGTATTCCTTGAGGCAAAGGAGCTTGGCATAAACCTTATTGACGGCGACCATTTCTGCACAGAAAACCTCGTCGTCTCCCCTTTGGCGGAAAAACTAAGCGATGCATTCCCACAGGCAAACATCGTAATATCCAAAAAACACACCCAAACAGCAAGATTCTTTTAGGTCCATTTGTAACTATTCAGAACCCCCTCCCGTCATTGCGGGCTTGACCCGCAATCCCCTGCGGATTTTAAGGGGATTGCGGCTCGGAGGCCGCAATGACGAGGTTTGGAAGGTTTCAGCAGCGGGGTACTGAATAGTTACGTCCATTTTTTTATTGCTTTTTTCCGAAGTATGCTGTAACATATTTTCTACCGGTTTTCAAACCGGAAATATTTGCGCCGCATCCTTCAACCGGGAGCGGCAGCAAGGAGGAAAAAATGAACACGGCAAAAACTTTCAACACGCGAAACCTCGTACTCTTGGCGCTCCTCACGGCAATCGTTGTCGTACTGCAATTGATGGCTTCGATAATCCCCATTTACCCATTCACGCTTACGCTTGTTTTGGTGCCAATGGTGATTGGAGCCGCGCTGATCGGTATACCGGCCGGCATTTGGCTGGGCTTGGTGTTCGGATTCGTCGTTCTGGTCACACCGCCTCAAGCAACCCTGTTTCTTGGCTGGAACGCCCCCGCGACAATTCTTGTGGTGCTGCTCAAAGGCGCCCTGGCCGGATTGGCTGCCGGCGCAGCTTATAAGCTGCTCGCCAAAAAAAATAGGACCGCAGCGGTCATAACGGCAGCGGTTATCTGCCCTCTCGTGAACACCGGCATTTTTGTCCTCGGTTCCTATGCGTTTTTTCTGCGGTATATCGCAGAGTTTGGCGCCGCAATTGGATTTGAGAGTGCCACGACAACTATTTTTCTTGGATTTATTGGCATAAATTTCCCATTGGAGGTTGTGATTAATCTCGTACTCAGCCCCACCATCGTCCGCTTGATACAGTACGGGCAGGACAAAAGAACGCAGGCGGTAACAATATGATAATCGCCATTGACGTTGGTAACACAAATATTGTCATCGGCTGCATAGACGGCGGTGAGATATCGCGCGTTTTCAGAATGTCTACCGATATCGCCAAAACCGCGGACGAGTACGCGGCCGATATGAATGCTATTCTATTGGAGTTTCACGGCGTCAAGCGCGATATGATCACAGGAGCAGTCATATCGTGCGTTGTGCCGCCGCTGACGGGCGTGCTTAAAGGCGCGGTAAGGCTGCTCACAGGCGCCAATGCCATTGTAGTCGGCGCCGGCGTAAAGACAGGCATGAATATCCTAATCGATGATCCTGCTCAGCTCGGCGGCGACATGGTCGCTACTGCGGTTGGCGCGCTGGCGCTGTACTCCCCTCCAATGATCATCGTCGATATGGGCACCGCAACAAAAATGTATGTACTTGATAAAAACGGCGGCTTCATCGGCGGCGCGATACTGACCGGGGTAATGCTCTCAATGACAGCGCTTGCGGCAGGCACGTCGCAGTTGCCGCGCGTGCCGATAGACGCCCCGCTGAAATGCATCTCCGCCAACACCATCGACTGCATGAAGAGCGGGGCAGTATACGGCGCCGCCTCAATGATCGATGGTATGACCGAGCGTTTTGAAGAAGAACTCGGGCAGCGGGCACAAATTATAGTCACCGGCGGGCATGCCGAAGCCATCTACCGGCATTGCAAGCGCGACGTGACCCATGACCCGCACCTGATTCTCCACGGGCTGAAAGTAATATACGAAAAGAACGCCCACACGCCCTCTGCACGTAGCCTTGGACAAAAGTAGCGTCCGCCAAATGTTGTCTTGCAAGAGGAAAGAGGCGTTTTGTGCATCGTAGTGAGGGAATTCCGGCTACAGACACGGAACTGACCGAACGCAGAGGCATAAAACGCCTTTTTCCGGTCATGCGCAAATAGTAATCACGGATTATAACAAGAGATCCATATTCCCGCGCCGTGCGCGGCATTATGTCAGCGTTGGGGCGAAGCGGTAGATATGCTCACCGCTTGTTGGGATGTACGAACCCACCACTTAGCTAAAGCTTGAAGTGGGGGACATCTCTAGCTGAGTTATAATGAATATGGAAAACTATCCCGCAACCGCTTCACAAATCAGAAAAAGTGCGGTATAATGAAATGTGTAAAGCGGGACTTTTGTCAAAGGCTCCTACCACAGCACATTTCAACAACGCGAGGGGTGACGATAAATGAAAACCACGATTTCATTACTTTTGATATTAGCGGTGGCAATCTGTTTCCTGCCGCCGCCGGCGGCGGCAAGCAGCGATGTGTTCATAATGGTTTCGGCCGGAGACGCGCACTCCCTTGCCGTAAGGGATGACGGCAGCCTTTGGGCGTGGGGTCAAAATGACAACGGTCAGCTTGGCGACGGTTCGACCATGAACCGCCGTTCCCCAATCCGGATAATGGACGATGTTGTGTATGCCTCCGCGGGAGGCGGCACAGCGTACCAAATCAGAGCCGATGCAGGCTCTTGGGAGGCGTCCACCGCTACAGGGCTGCTTCCCCCGGCTACAGGGCTGGCGCCCCCCGGTGCGGTGATGATCGCGGTCTATTACGGCAGGTTCTCTATGGCTGTCAAGAATGACGGCAGCCTTTGGGCGTGGGGGGACAACCAACGCGGCCAGTTAGGCGATGGCACGACAATGAGCCGCCGGTCCCCGATAAAGATCATGGATGACGTTGCTATGGTGTCTGCAGGCCGCACCCATACAATGGCCGTCAAGACTGACGGCAGCCTTTGGGCATGGGGGAGCAATGTTGGCGGATTCATCGTCACAGGCAGGGGCAACAATATTCTTACGCCGGTCAAGCTGATGGACAACGTGACCGTCGCTTCATCGGGATACAATAACAGCGTTGCCGTGCAAGAAGACGGCAGCCTTTGGGGTTGGGGCTATAACCCAACCGGCGGCGTCGGCGACGGCACGGTACTAAACCGCTCTGCCCATGTGAAAATCATGGACGATGTTGTCAATATATCAGTCGGCAATAGAAACACAATGGCAATCAAGACAGACGGCAGCCTTTGGGTCTGGGGCGACAACCAAGTAGGTCAGCTTGGCGACGGCTTGACCACAAACCGGCGCAATCCGCTAAAAATCTTGGACGACGTCGCCTCAGTGTCAACGGGTCCGTCCCATACGATGGCAATTATGAATGACGGCAGCTTATGGGGCTGGGGGCACAACCGGCAGGGCCAGATTGGCAATGGCTCGACCACGAACCGCCACAGGCCGGCCAGAGTCACGGACGGCATAGCGTATGTCTCGGCAAGCGCGACCCATACTCTGGCTATTGGGGCAGACGGCAGCCTTTGGGCTTGGGGAAGCAACAGAAACGGTCAGCTCGGTAACGGATCGACGATAAACCGCCATGCCCCGATCAGAGTGACGACGCCGGATTCGGGACCCGCCCAGCCTTCCCCGCTGTCCCCGTTTCCCGCACCACAGCCGCCTCCGCCGCTGCCCGTTACACCTGAGCCGCAGCCATCTCAGCCTCCGCCACCGCCACCGCCCGCACTCCTGACCGTCTCCCCCTCAATGTCAACAGTTTATGTCAACGGCGTTGACGCGGAGTTTGAAGCGTATAACATCAATGGTGACAACTATTTCAGGCTCCGCGACCTTGCTTTTGCCATTAGCGGCACCGCAAAGCGGTTTCAAGTCGGCTGGGACGCAGCGGCGCAAGCTGTGACCCTTACAAGCGGCGCGATTTACAGGCCCGTCGGCGGTGAAATGGCTGTTGGCGACGATATGTCAAAGACCGCCGTGCCGTCGGATAGCGTGTTCCGCGTTGATGGCGAAACAGTAGAAATCATGGCTTATCTCATCGAAGGCAACAACTTTGTCAGGCTCCGCGACATTATGCGCCTGTTTGATATTGGCGTGACTTATGATGAAGCGACACGGACTATTGAGATTGATACGGGTACAAGTTATCGGCAATAGCATCCGCTCCCGATTACTTGTCAGACCTTGCCGGAATGGGACTGTTTTTTCATTCCGTAGCGCGGAGCAAGGATGCGTAGCGCCGCGAATAGGCGCAGGATGCGCCTTTGAGCGATAGGAATGCAAAAAATAGCCCCATTCCGGCAAGGTCTTCGGTAGGCTCTGACCAGCAACCGCTCTCGCTGCTTCACCCCGTATGAGAATTGCAATGCTTGCAAAGTCCGCAAGTTTTAGGTAGAATTACCATGTGACGATTGCGGGAGAGGTGACTATTGGAACGATAACTTTCAAGCATTGTTCTGCAGCGAAAACTATGCAAACTTTTACTATTGTGATGATTTTCGAACTCAGCCCAAGTATATCGTTACGACACTTACATCATATATAGCAAGGAGGTGAAAATGATGACTGTAAACAATATGGCAAAACACGCAATGATGACCGGGTCGGTCGGCGGGATGAACGCAATGTTTGGAACCCAGAAAACAGCCGCGCAAAATCCTTCTGCATCAGCACCGGCTGTCGGAGCGGGTCTGCAAGCCGGCTCAAACCCCGCTTTTACGACCGGCGCAGCCGTACGCAGCGCAGGCAACGATCTGCTCAGCGCCGCGCAAGGTAAGCAGGCTGATTTCTCGCAGTTCAATGGCGCATCATCGAATGCAAGGACGGCGTCGGTGAATGTTGACAACTCAAAGGCGTCAAAGGAAACTCTGGAGTCTATGGCGTCACGTCCTATGAATCTGGATGTCCGCCAAACGGCGCTCGCACAGACTAATGCCGGGGAAGAAATGGACGCGGCGCAAAGAGGTGTTGAGACGGGCGAACATACTTTCTCGATCGAAGTAGGCGGCGAGACTCACACCTTTTCGATAACCGTAGACGAGAATGACACAAACGAAAGTATCCAGGCGCGAATGGCAGAGGCGATAAATGAGGCGGATATTGGCGTCACCGCAGCCGTAACAACAGATGAAGAAGAAGGAACGACTGCGTTGTCCCTCACATCTGACAGTACCGGTACGGACGCGGCATTCACAGTTACTGATGAATCGGGCAATCTCGCATCGGCTATGGGCATTACCGACGCAACTCAGGAAGCGCAAAACGCTGTGTATAGCGTTAACGGCGGTCCTGAAATTGAATCCCAGTCAAATACCGCAACTCTCGCGGAAGGCGTTACCGCAACGTTGAAAGAAAGCGGAACTACGTCAGTTTCAGCAGAGCGTGATACTCAAAGCGCTATGGCGGCGGCGACCGACCTTGTAAACGCACTAAATTCAGCGCTGCAAAGCGCAAACGCCGGCGACGGGCGCGGCTCTGCGCGGCTCGCAAGCGATATCCAAACGTTGACTAGAAATTACTCTTCGCAACTGGCAGCAGCGGGTATCACCGTTTCAAGAAACGGCGAACTGTCTATAGACAGAGCGAAGCTTGAAAGAGCAGCCAGCAACGGGAGCCTTGACCGTCTGTTCACAAACGAGCGCACCGGCTTCAGTGCGCGAGCCGAACGCATAGCGGACAACGCGGCAAATTCGGATAAGTATGCCGATATGCAACTCAACTTCAGCTTCCAGAGCGGGCAATTCAAGTTTTTCAACATTCAAAACGCAGGATTGCTGTTCAACATGCTCATATGATTGGCCCGTACGCCATAAAAATGTTTGTTGCGTGATTGTAGAAAAGCATGGCAGAAATGCCATGCTTTTCTGTATGAAATGTCAGTCGTCATAAAAGACGTTCCGAAAGAAGCGTCATCCCAGAAGCCCCTGCGCTTTCGCCTTTATCACGGCTTCCTCGGCGCTGTGAACGCCGAGCTTCCTGTATACAAGACGCACATGCGATTTTACCGTATCGAAACCAATGCCGGTCGCATCTGCGATTTCACGGTAGGACATTCCTCTGCTCAATAATGGCAGCATTGCACGCTGCTGGGCCGACAGTTGAGTTATCTTACCCTTTGCCAAGCCATGCTTTTCAAAAACGCCTTCGGTCAGTTTGTCGATGAACTCAGAGTAATCACCCGGTTTTTCCACGCTATCGCGCAACTGCCACAGTAAGGGCAAAATCTCCTTCCCCTCGTTAATAAATAACTGCACAAATCCGTAATGCATGGCTATGTCCGCAGCATGTCGGAGATTTCTGATTGCCTCATCCTGTACGCCGCTGCGCCACACCGCTATTGCAGTTAAAATCAGGCATTCAATTTGATCCAGGGGGCGGTTATACTCCTCTGTCAGTTTTTGCAGACGATATGCAAATCTCACCGCAAGCTCATATTCCCCCAAGATGATATGTGAACGCAAAGTGGTAAAGTGTCTGCAGATTTGATAAAACGGCAAATTCTCAGAAAGGCAGGCATAAATTTCAATCCACTCCTTTGCGGCGTCCGTGTCACCGTCTCGAATATGCCTTTCGGTCTGTAATGCCTTGAAATTTGAGCGCAAAAACATTGCTTCTTTTTCTATATATTCTCCAATCTGGCTCATGATTCTCTCCGCTTCCACAGTCGCTCCCATTGCGTACAGAATCGCCGCCAAGATCATACTTGCGGAAAATTGCGTCTCCGGATTTGTGAGCTTCCCACAGGCGCGGAAGCCCGCCAATGCATGGTACGCCGCAGGTAGCAGCTGACCGCGTTCGTAATATATTCCGGCAATCAATGACTGCTCCATGACCTTGTAATCTCTGCCAATCATCACGCCGAACGTGTTCCTGAATAATTCCAGATCTTCTTCTTTTAGCTCAAATATTTCTGAATAATCCCTCATGGAGCGGTGGAAAAACGGCAGATTTTGTGTTATGGTGTTAGTGTGAACTGTTTCTGTTTCGTTTATCTGAGGCTCGCAGCGCGGCTGAGGCAGCATGGCGGCAAGATGCCTTGCATAATCCACTATAGGGATTTGAAAATCAAGGCTGAACAAGAATCCGGCCGTCTCCACAAGGTCGGGGTGTTGCTCAGCTATTTCAGGCATTCTTTCACTCAACATGTCTTTGTAGTATATGAAGTCTTCTGTGTTGCCGTCAAGAAAAGCTCCGTACGAGCATTCAAGAACCAGATGATTATTTTCCATAACAAAAGACGCAGGGAGGGACAAGATGTAATTACTGATGAAATTGCAGGTGGTTTCTACAGATATGTTTTCCGTTTTTGCATGGTATTGCGTAATTTCGCATTCACAGCGGATTACGCCGTCATGGTCACGATTTTGGAAAAAATACCGAATGCTCATAAAATAATCTCTTCGCTCGTAGTACCACTCAGCGACAATTTCGTTCAACCGTCGTTTTTCCTCTTTGCTCAGAAAATCATCCATCCTCGAATGCAAAAAATCACGGAAAATGTCGTGAAAACGATATGTATCGCCGTAAACATTGGACAAAAAAGCATTTTCCGTGCCTGTTAGTTGTGTCAAAACATATTTTCCGTCTGTTTGCCCTGTAAGGCGCAGCACAAGCTCCGGCGTCACTTCGGCGGGTATTGATAAACGCAAAAGCAGTAGCTTCGTTTCCGTATTCCACTGCACCCAAACACGTTTGTCCAAATACTCTATCAGCGTATGAGGTATCTCGTCATATCCTTTGCCGGACAGCAGGACGGACAAATACATGACCCAGCCGCCTGTCATTTCCTGCAGGCTGCGGATTTGCTCCTTTGTCAAATCGCGGCCTTTTCCGGCACCCAGCCACGCAATCTCCCCGTCTGAAAACCTGAGGTCACTTTGTGTGAACACCTCGAAGCGCCCTTTTTCAAGCAAAGCAGTATCCGGCTCCGATCGGCTGACAAAGCAGAGGCGTACATAGTCGGGCAAACGGGCAACGATTTGCGGCAGGCTTCCCGTTACGACTTCGTTCTTCAGCATTTGCAAATCGTCAATAAGCAAATACGAGAGCGAGTCCCTTTTCGGAAGCAGACGAATAGCTTCGAGTAAACCGTCAAGCGAGCTTTGCTCCCTGACCTTTCCGGTGAGTTCCGCCATAGCCCGCGATAAGCGGCTATAGAACACGCTCGGATCATTGTCTGCGTCCCTCACTGTCAAAGTCACCGTTTTTCCTCGCAAACCGGATAGCCACTCGGCAGCGGCAGTCGTTTTACCGTATCCGCCGGGCGCCGCAAGGTATATATGCTTTGCAGCCGACCTCATACCTCGCATCAAGGAGTCACGCGGAACATTATCGCCAATCATAGATGCATCCCACCTTTAGCAGTATTGACAACAGCATAACCCATACAGGGTGAGCTTGCAAGCACACCGCATCTCATACAGGGTGAGAATAGGCAATGTTTATTAAAAGTATGTCATATTGTATCATGATGGGTACGGGTGCTGGCAATGCTGAATAATAGTGGATGGTGATGCAGGATGAAATGGTCACTGGAAGAGTTGCAGGAACTCATTTTGAAATTAATTGAAAGACTATCATCGCACGACTTACATTCACAGGAGTATGTTGACGGTTTAGTGGATAAAATTCACGATGAGATGGCTGACAAAAAAATACATTAGCAGAGGTAAAGAACATGGATGCTGCCCGTAATAAAATTGTATTGCTTGACGATGATATTGCCACCTTGAATCAGGGTAAAAGTCTGCTTCAAGCTTATTACAGAGTCTATACCGTCGCTTCGGCCGCAACATTTTTTGAGAATCTGGAATATGACATACCTGACTTAATACTCCTAGACGTTGCAATGCCTGATATTAACGGTTTTGAAGTCATTAAAATCCTAAAGTCTGACGCTCGTTACAGAGATATTCCTGTCATATTCCTTACATCAAAAAGCGATGAGGAAAGCGAGAGGGAAGGCTTCAGGCTTGGTGCGGCGGATTATATTATAAAGCCTTTTTCCGGCCCGCTGCTGCAAAAACGTATTTCAAATCAATTGCTCTACGCGCGCGTTGCGAATGCCGTGAAGGATCACGCAAGCAGTCTGGATGCTATGGGGCGTGAAGTAGCCGAAGCTCTTGAACAAGCAAATTCCGCAAATCGGGCAAAAAGCGACTTTCTTGTAAAGATGAGCCATGAAATACGAACGCCCATGAATGCGATAATAGGCATGACTGAGCTTGCTTTGCGCGCAAATGAACCCGCCGCAATAAAAGAGCATGTCATGTCGGTCAAGCAAGCCGGTGTGAGCCTTATGGCAATCATCAATGATATTTTGGATTTTTCCAAGGTCGAGACAGGAAAGCTGGAAGTCAAAAATGCGGATTATTCTGTATCATCTCTGCTCAACGATGTGGTCAGCATTGTTAGGATGAGGGTTCTCGGGACACAGATACGTTTTGTGGTAAATGTGGACAGCAGCATACCGGGCACATTAAACGGCGACGAGACAAGAATACGGCAAGTGCTGCTGAATATTTTAAATAACGCCGTCAAATATACGGAAAAAGGCTATGTGATCTTTAATGTTTCGGGAGAATACGTAGATAGCGGCAATATTAACCTGGTCATGGAGATTACCGACAGCGGCAGAGGCATTAAGGAGGAAAACATAGATAAACTGTTCGATAATTATTCCAGATTCGACTTAGAGATAAACAAAGGGATAGAAGGGACCGGGCTTGGGCTTCCCATTTCACACAGCATCGTTGAGGCGATGGGCGGCAGCATCAACGTCCGGTCCGAATACGGGCATGGAAGCACGTTTACTATTAAGATAGCGCAAAAATACCATAGCAGCGAGGCGTTGGCAATAGTTGAAAAACCGGAAGAAAAAAGGGTGCTGCTATATGAGCGCCGGGAGACATACGCCAATTCCATTGCATATAATGTCGGCAATCTCAATGCAAGCTGCACTCTGGTGACGAGCGACTTCGAACTGCACGAAAAGCTTAAAACCCGGGAGTATGATTTTCTTTTCCTGTCGTTTTATCTATACAAGAAAAATGAAGAAGTTATTTCAAAATATGAAAACAGAACCAGGGTCGCTTTACTCACTGAATTTGGCGAAGTAGTTTCCGATGTGAACATACATATCATTGCGATGCCGGCGTATTCGGCAACAATAGTAAATGTCCTAAACAGCATTCCGGACAATTTCTCGTACAACAGCATTGAACTCACCGCAAGCTTTTCATCCCCGGACGCAAAAGTGCTTATTGTTGACGATGTAAACACTAATTTGATGGTAATTGAAGGCTTACTGCTTACCTACAACATGCAGGTCGATTCATGTAAAAGCGGAGCGGAGGCAATAGATTCGATTCAGTCAAAATGCTACGACATGGTGTTTATGGATTACAAGATGCCGGAAATGGACGGTGTCGAGACTGTGCGGCGTATTAGGGAAATGGGCGCCGCAGACCTGTATTACACAAATGTACCGATAGTGGCGCTGACTGCCAACGCTTTTTCCGGTGTAAGGGAAATGCTTTTGGAAAGCGATTTCGACGATTATCTATCAAAGCCCATTGATATCGCCACGCTGAATGAAGTGCTTGAAAAGTGGATTCCTGTGAACAAACAGGAGAAGAAAGTGTCGGAAGGCAAGTGCTGTACTGTCAGCGGTGCAAAGTGATTTATGTCTTCACCATAATCTCGATCACACAAACCACAACAAAAATCCGAACGTCTCGCCGATGATCGCTACATCGGTTCGGGAGTTCGGATTTTTGAGATTTGGCAGGGGCAGAAGGGCTCGAACCCTCGGCCTACGGTTTTGGAGTTAAAAGAAATACTTTTTCCATTGTTTCACATTGTCTCCAAATGCCTGTAACAACTAAGACGATTTACGTGATGTATTTTATTGGTGAAAAACAAAATAATTTTAGCTGATTTGTATCTATTCAGGAGGTATCGGAAATCTCACGATTAAGTCGTTGCGAGGAGCGGAGCGACGCGGCAATCCAGACATAAACATGACAATAAGCGCAAAAAAGGACTGGATTGCTTCGCTGCGGCTCGCAAAGACGAGGGGTACTGAATAGACACGCTGATTTTAACATTACAATTCATATCTGCGGAAAACTGCTAATCCTAATAAAGTAGTAACGATTATGATAACAAGTGAATTTAGTGCAATGGTCAGCGCATATTCCGGCACAAAGTTTACATCGGAGACAATTGTTGACATACCAAAAACAGAATGCCTGACGGCAAATCCAACAAATCGCCCGGCGACTGCGGAGACGTTGCCGATACCGCTCGTCACGGATATGATGGTTTCGATGAACAACACATAGCATAAACAGACAGTTACCGAAGCGGCGCTGCTTCTTATGAGCATGGAAAACATGCAGATTGCGGCTCCCAATGCGGCATATATGAACACACCGCTTATCATCAATGTCACATACTCTCCCGTCAGCATAGTCTGGATTTGACCGCCGCATAATAACACAGTCATTTGATAGACTAAAAAGACCAATGCTGAGCCAACACAAGAAAAGACAACTTTTGAAACATATATTCCTGCACGGCTTTTGTTCGTAACCCATTTGTGCTGCCACGTTTTCCACTGATATTCCTGTCCGATAAAAACCGAAAGCGCAGTGGCAATGATAACGCCCAACCCTTTGCCAAACTGCATACCAACACGGACTATATCATCTATCCCGCGAAAAGCAGTCAACTCCCCGAAAACGGAAATGCCGATGCGTATGTTTTGCGAAATAGCCATTGTAAGCGCAAAAGCAATAATGGCGGCAAATACCACAAGACCATAAAACAATTTGGCTCTGCTGAATCTATATAGGTCACATTTGAGTATATTTGACATTTTTATTGCCCTCCCCTTGTCTTGTGTGATGCAAATACACGTCCTCTAAAGTTTCGCCATTTTGAAACGCATCTTGGGTCGATAATTCTTTTACAATCGCCCCGTCATGCAGAATGCCGATACGGGTGGCCGTCTGTTCCAATTCGCTTAAAATATGGCTTGAGATTAAAATAGTGATGCCAAGTGAGCGGTTCAATTCAATGAGCAATTCCCGCAACTCTGAAATCCCGTTGGGATCAAGACCATTAGCGGGTTCATCAAGTATCAGAATGTCTGGGTTTTCAATCAATGCCAAAGCCAGCTTCAGCCTTTGCGTCATACCAAGCGAGAAGTTTTTTACCTGCTTTTTCCCGCTTCTTAACAAACCAACAGTCTTTAAGGCTTCCTCAATGCGGGCGTCATCGCTTATTCCCGTTAAAGTGGCTTGTGCTTTCATGTTTTGGTACGCGCTCATGTTGAGAAACAATGACGGCGAATTGATTACAGCGGATACCTTACATCTACTCCCGTCAGGATTGCGGGCAGTCACGCTCCCGCCATGCACGTTGATCAGCCCTGTTAGAATACGGAACAGCGTTGTTTTGCCCGAACCGTTTTGCCCTATCAATCCGTAGATTTCTCCCCGTTTGATGTTCATAGATACATCGCGCAAGACCGTATCGCCACTGTATTTTTTGGAGATGCGTTCAGCGGATAAAATATAATTGTTCATAGATGCTCTCCAATCAACCCGTTATTAGCCGAATATCCATAAGTAGATACAGTACAAGAAATAGCGCCGCTATTGACAGTATCGCAATGAATATCCCTTTCAATAGTGATTTCGTCATGCCTTTTTTCCACCGCCTTGATAGGTTTATTACAGCTTCGGCTTCCGTTATGTTTTGCCCTGTCTTGCTAATCGGGATTTCCTTTTGCATAGCCCGCAACTCGGCATTGCACTTATCGCAAGCCGCAATAT
>Ga0099364_10002042_pt1 | contig 32493 bp, 36 predicted proteins | sample TergutTh196P3_FD_73070 | JGI IMG/M metagenome (GOLD analysis project Ga0099364, IMG submission 73070) | Microcerotermes parvus P3 segment gut microbial communities from Pointe-Noire, Republic of the Congo - Th196 P3 | ecosystem: Host-associated > Arthropoda: Insects > Digestive system > Gut ... | reverse complement strand
AACGCAGAAATTATTCCCTGAGCTTCCATCGTTACAGGAATAGAACAAGGTATCTATGCAGACGTTGAGCCATACGATAAATTTGCTATGAGAAATTTATCAGAAGAATTAAAAGAAAACTGGGTTGATTTTGAAAGTATTATGCAGGTAGATGAATTAAGAAAAACAGCCGTTTCAGACAGCTATTTTGCGTATGCTGCAGGTGTAGCCTCTTATATTTGCGAAAATTACCATGTAGGCGGATTAAAGATTACAATAACCAATATGACTCTTCCAATTAAAAGCGGGCTTTCATCAAGTGCTGCAATATGTGTGCTGGTTGCAAGAGCGTTTAATCAAATTTACAACCTTAATCTTAATACAATGGGCGAAATGACAATTGCATTCAAAGGCGAACAACGTACCAAATCCCGTTGCGGGCGCCTTGACCAAGCATGTGCATTTGGTGTTACACCGGTTTTAATGACTTTTGATGGTGAAGATATTAATGTTAATCGTCTTATTGTGAAAAACCCGCTTTATTGGGTTTTTGCACATTTGGGGGGTGAAAAAGATACTGTACGGATTTTGTCTGACCTAAATAAATGTTATCCATTTGCACAAAATGAAAAAGAACAAAATGTCCAGTCCGCATTAGGTGTAGAAAATCAACTAATTATTGAACGAGCAGTTAAGTACATAGAAACCGGCGATAGTCAGTCTCTTGGAAAACTTATGACTGAAGCTCAAGACTTATTTGATAAAAAAGTAGCTCCGGCATCCTTTGACGAATTAAAAGCACCCCTTTTACATAATATGCTAAATGATGCCACTGTTAAAGAATTAACTTATGGTGGAAAAGGTGTTGGTTCACAAGGAGATGGTTCGGTACAATTCCTTGCAAGAGATGAAAACTGCCAACAAAAGTTAATTAACTATTTTGAAGCTAAAGGGCTTTCTGCTTATTCTTTAACCATAAGACCTCGTCTTCATGTCCATAAGGCGGTTATTCCTGTTGCCGGATTCGGTACAAGACTGTATCCTGCAACACGTGGTATTAAAAAAGAATTTATACCAGTGATTGATCATGACGGTCTTGTTAAACCTGTAATTCTTATACTTTTAGAACAGCTTTATGATAGTGGAATAGATGAAATATGCCTTATTGTAGGTGGCGATGAAGATATTCAAACATATAACCGATATTTCCAAACTCCGCTTTCAGAAGAACATTTACGCAAGCTGCCACCAAATATGCAGGACTATGAAAAAAAAATACAAAATATTGCAAAACTTCTTGTTTATTGTATCCAAACAGAACGGAATGGTTTTGGACATGCTGTTTTACAAAGTAAAGATTTTTGTGGTAATGATCCTGTATTACTTCTTTTAGGTGACACTATTTACCGTTCATATTCACAAAAAACATGCAGTATGCAGCTTATAGAAACCTTTGAACAATTAAAAAAGCCTGTTGTATCCATACACAAGACACCAATTGAGCATGTTGTACATTATGGGGTACTCTCCGGTACTTGGGAAGATAAAGATGAAACAATTCTTAGAGCGTCAAAGTTTGTAGAAAAACCTACTGTTGAATATGCAAAAGATTTTATGGGCGTTTCGTGTAAACATACAGAAAAATCCTTTTTTTCTGTATTTGGGCAATACATACTTACATCAGAAGTCTTTAACGAACTTGAATTAAATATAACAAATAATTATGCAACCGAAAAAAATAATGAATTTGGTCTTACTGATGCTTTAGCTTCTTTAATAGACAGGGAAGGGCTTTTTGGCGTTGTTTTAGACGGTGAAATGTTTGATACCGGTAATGCTGAAGCTTATAGAGATACTTTACAAAATTATAGTGAGGATAGTTATGTTAACAAAAAAAACAAATAATAATGATTTTATTCCTGGCATTATTCTTTTAATGACAATTATTTTTTTAGAATTAGTATTTTTTAGAAGTATGATATTTAATCCTGATAATTTAGTAGGAGATCTGGGAGATTCTAGGCTTATCTCACTTACATTAGAACATTGGTACAAAGTATTTAACGGAAAAGAAGCTATAAGAGATCTTTCAATGTTTTATCCTGTAAAAAATACCCTTGGTTATTCAGATGCACTTTTCTTATTATCAATACCATACTCGTTTTTTAGAACTTTTGGTTTTACATGGCTTCAGTCTTATCAATTAACAATAGTTGGTACACATTTTTTTGGAGGTATTTGCCTTGCTTTTCTTTTAAGAAAATACTTTAAATTATCTTTATTTGCATGTGTTATTGGTTTAATTATTGGAAATTATAGCAATTCGTATTTTATGATTATAAATCATCCACAGTTTGTTGCATATAGCCTCGTACCTTTATTATTTGTATTTTTACTTGAATTTATCTTTAGTATTAAACAGAATTTGCAAAAAAGGCGTATTATTTTTGGAATGCTTTCTATTTTCCTATTCATCGGTTTGCTTTTGACTAGTTACTATGTTGCATTCTTTACAGGTATCTTTTTACTTTTTAGCTTAATATTTATTTCAATTCTTTCGTATAAAAAGAAACTTATTGCTAGAAAACAATTACTAAATTGTGTTAAAGCAAATAAATTTGAAATAATATCTTATTTTGCTATGGGATTATTACTTTTGATTCCTTTTTTCTGGATATACATGCCAATCTTAAAAGAAATGGGGTCGAGAAGTTGGGGAGAGGTTTTATCATATTTACCTTATTGGTATAATTTTTTTAATGTTTCTTCTTCCAATCTTCTTTGGTCATTTCCAAGTGATTATCGCGGAATAGAACAATTTTATGGTTTTCCATTAATTACCGTTATATTACTTATTTTTGGTTGCAGTTATTTTATAAAAAAAGCATTTAGTAATGATATTAAACTACCTTCTAATGCTATTAATTATTATATAACTATTGGCTTCTCTTTTGCAATTATAGTTATTTCATTTTTGTTGTTAAAAATAGATATTAACATTGATGGTAATATTAATACAATAAGCCCCTGGTTTATAGTTTATATATTAATACCGGGAGCCTCTCCTATAAGAACTGTTTCCAGATTTATCCAATTTTTATCTCTTCCTTCCGGTATTTTAATTGCATATTTCGTATCTGAAAAATATTATTTTTTTATTAAGAAATATCCTAACTATATTTTATATTTTGTTTTTAGTATTTTTGTTTTGAGTAGTTTTATTTTTTTAGAACATCATAATTCTAGAGAAATATCGCATTGGTCTAAATCAGGAATGAATGATTATCTTGACAAAGTATCTTCGCCGCCAGATGATTGCGAATCTTTTCTTCTAATTAATAATTCAAGAGAAACTTTCTATGTATATCATTTAGATGCATGGAGCATAGCCAATAAGTATGATATTAAAACAGTTAATGGTTACTCAGGTATGGAACCAAAAAATTGGGAGTATTTTTTTAATATGGGGGTCAATAAAAACTATTCTGATCTTAGGCATTGGGTAGAAAGATATAATCTTCAAAATCTATATTTGTACGATTATAATAACGATATTTGGATTAATTATTCGAATGAAGTTATACTAACTTTTAGACAAGATATATCTGCTTTTGCTCAAACGCAAAACGGAATATTTACAAATAACGGTCTTACATCTAATGGCGAACAAGGTTTCTTAATGTTCGGACCATACATCACCATTGAAAAAGGAAGTTATATTTTTACAATAGACATGGAATTAACTCAAGGCGCAAACCGCGATGATATTGGAAACATTGATATTGCAACAAGTCTCGGCACTGATACTCTGTATAATTTCGCTATTACTGTACTCGACTTCATTGACGGCAAAGCGCAAATAGCCGTTCCTTTTAAAACGGATGAAACAATAGAAAGATTCGAACTCCGCGTTTTCGTTAATGAAGGCATCATATTAACAATAACCGACGTTTTGGTAGAAATTATAAGCGAAGATAACCAATGAAAATCAAGAAGATAAAACAAACTATAACCTCAGATTATTTTTGGGTAGTTGTTTTAAGCGTTATCGTTTTTTTTGTTTGCTCTTTTAAAATTCCGAGCAGAACGGGGTTGTATCTAACCGGAGATGAATTTGCACAATACTCAATGTCTGCTTATTTTTTGGGTTATGATTTATCTGAGTATACGAGTGGATTAGGATATTATTCGTATGGTTTTGCTTTGTTAATAATGCCACTTTTTATAATTTTTGAAGATTTTTTATCAATTTACAAATTTTCTCTATACTTAAATTCATTACTCTCGGCGTCTATTGTTCCGCTTTCTTACGCATTATGCAGGCGTTGGGGATTGAAAAGCTTAAAAGAAAACTATTCTTTTATATTTGTCATTTTATTCTCTGCTCTAAGTGGAGCAGTAATATCGTATTCTGTTTTAGGATTAGCAGAAGTTGCATTAATTGTAACAGGATATGCAATAACATTGACATTTTATAAGATACAGGAAGAAAAATGTAAACCCCTGTGGTTTATTATTCAGGCTTTTTTATTGGTTTTTGGGTATGTACTTCATCAGCGATTTTTGGGTGGATTGATAGCAGGATTGTTCGTTATTTTCATTATGATGTTGTTAAAAAAAATAAATTTAAAAAACTCTGCTCTTTTTTTTGGAACTATTATTTTATTTTTTGTTATTCATACGTATATAAAAAATAAGGTACAAACAAATCTTTGGTTAGCAGATGGGAGTGCTTTAGGAAATGACTACGGGAGTGTCATTAAAAAATTTTTTAATATTTTTACTAATAGAGAGGTTTTTCTATCAACGGTAAGAGTTTTTGCAGGTCAATTATTCTATTTGGGCGCAGCTTCTTTTATGATGGTTTATTTTGCCGTGCATAAACTATTAAATTTAAATATTCGTTTTATTAAAGATATGAAAAAAGAAAAAATATTTTTTGATTATACGATGATGTTTATGTTGTTAGCATTTATTTTTACTTTTCTCATATCTGTCATTTTTATGAATATGCCGGGAAGAGGAGACCATTTTTTATATGGTCGTTACAACGGCATTTTTTATTCTGTTTTGAGTTTATACATAATTACAGCAATAATTAACGGTGAATATAAATTAAAAAAATCACTTCTATTAATAACAGGTGGATTTTTATGCTTGACCTTTTTAGTCCACAGTATTTTTTATACATTTTATTCTGATATGAATTATATGAATTTTAATACTATAAATTTAACTATTTTCCGTGTAATTACAGGAAATATGTTTCTCTTTTCATCATTCATATTATCCCTTTTTATTGGAGTAATATTGATTTTAACTCAAAATATTGAATGTAAAATTCCCGCTTCACGTGTATTATTAATAAAAAAAGCCTCAAATTCATTTTTGCTGTTTTTGTGTATTTTAGTATCAATTATAAATGCTTTTGTGTTTATAATTGAGGTCTGTAATTCATCCGTGGCAAGATTTAGTGCTGGTATTAATCAAGTTATGAGAGAAATAAAAGATGAAAATGTCAGGATTTATCAATTAGGACTTTCTGTTTCTCATAGTGCGAAGAGTTTATTTGCAATTAGTTCATATAATCGGACTCCTACTTTAATCAAAAATTATAACGACATTCCTGAAGGTGAATTTTACATATTAACAAACGCTGTATCTTCAACACTATTATTCGCCGATATACTATTATTCGCGAATATGGATAAAACCCTTTTAATTTCTGACAATGCGAGCGGTGTGACTTTATATAAATGTATTAAAACATCCACATTTAATGAAACTCTTTTATTTGATATGAATTTGAATACTTTTTATACTCGAACAGGAACATTTACAAATAACGTTATTACCTCCAATGGCGAACAAGGTTTCCTAATGTTCGGACCCTACATCACCATTGAAAAAGGAAGTTATATTTTTACAATAGACATGGAATTACCTCAAGGCGCAGCTCGCGATGATATTGGAAAAGTTGACATTGCCACAACTTCCGGCAAAGACATCTTTTATAATTTTGCTATAACCAATTCTACTATAACCACACATGATTTCATTGACGGCAAAGCTCAAATAGTCGTTCCGCTAAGTACCAATGAACGAATAGAAAACTTTGAACTCCGCGTTTTTGTAAATGAAGGTATTATATTGACAATAACTAATGTCTCCGTTTTTGTTGATTTTTCAGAATAAAAAATGAAAATGCTCCCCGAGGCTGTCGGAACAGATGACGAGTTAAAACTGTGGCTTGCGCTGTTCAGCGCGAAGACGGAAGAAGATTTGGAGAAGATAGAAGCAATGGAGGTACCGGTAATGAAACAGGCAATCGGGCTGTACCGCGAGGTAACAGCCGACGAGGAGTTTCGGGAAATAGAACGCCTTCGCTCTCGCGCACAGCACAACGGAGCCTCAGCGCTCGGTCATGGTTAGATTTAACGTGAGCTATTGCGTGATATTGACAAGTATATGTTTTTAGGATATACTTAGTATATCCTAAAGGTTTGGAGGTTTTTATGCAAACAACAGTTGTTAAATGGGGTAATAGTCATGGTATAAGGTTGCCAAAGGCATTTTTAAAAAATATAAATATTGTGGAAAATGATCCTGTTGATGTAATACTTGATAATGAAAAAATTATAATACAAAAAATTGAAACAAAAAAACGTAAAACACTTGAACAACGGCTTTTTGAATTTTATGGAAAAAATTTAGAAAATATTGTTGAACCTCAAAAAGAATATGACTGGGGTAATCCAGTTGGAAAAGAAGTATGGTAAAACAAGGTAATATAATACTTGTGGATTTTGATCCTCAGTTGGGGCATGAACAAAGGGGCAGACGTCCTGCACTGGTAATCAGCAATAGCCTTTTTAATAAATTTTCTGAAATGGCAATTGTATGTCCGATAACGAATACCGATAAAGATCACCCTCTCCATGTAAAATTGAATGCTAAAACAAAAACAACAGGTGTAGTTTTATGCGATCAGATAAAAACAATGGATATTAAAGTCCGTAATTTTAAGATTATAGAAAATATTCCAGAAGATATTCTTGGGAATGTTTTAGATATAGTATTTTCATTAATGGAAAAATAAATAAAACATAAAATTTAAAATGGGAAAATTAAGGAAGTCAATATATCTGGCAATATATCTATCTTACAGTAGGTGTTTGTTGTTAAAAAATATAAGAATTGTGATTACGCAAAATCCTTAAATATAAATACTTTTGATTTTATAAAATATATAAAATCAAAAATGTTATCAAAATGAAACTAATAATCCAAATCCCCTGCTACAACGAAGAACAAACTCTGCCCCAAACCTTCGCCGATTTACCCAAACAACTTGACGGTATAGACGAAATAGAATATCTCATCATCAACGACGGAAGCAGCGACAGAACCGTTGAAGTCGCAAAAGAACTAGGCATACATCACATTGTCAATTTTAAAAGGAACAAAGGACTTGCAAGAGGCTTCATGGCGGGAATAGATGCTGGATTACGGTTAGGTGCGGACATTATCGTAAACACCGATGCCGACAATCAATATTGCGGCGCAGATATAGAAAAGTTAATCCAGCCGATTTTAAACAACAAAGCCGACATCGTTATCGGCGAACGCCCAATTGACGAGACAGAACATTTTTCAAAAACAAAGAAAAAGTTTCAACGGCTTGGAAGTTTGATTGTACGCATTGCATCCAACACTGATATTCCCGATGCGCCTAGTGGATTTCGCGCTTATTCAAGAGAAGCTGCGCTGAATATGAGTGTTATAAACGAATACACATATACTCTTGAAACAATTATTCAAGCGGGACATAAAAAAATGGCAATTACGTCAGTTCCAATTAGGACAAACCCCGAAACGCGAAAGTCGCGGCTGTTCAAAAGTATGTGGTCATATATGCGCCGCAGTTCGTCCGTGATTGTACGTTCGTTTATGATGTATAAACCGTTGCGCTTTTTCAGTATTCTTGGGTTAATTATATTTTTACCCGGATTCGCTTTGATTTTACGGTTTTTAATTCATTATTTTACGGGAAGCGGTGGCGGGCTTATTCAATCATTAGTTATCGGCGCTATGTGCGTTATGATAAGTATATCGTGTTTTATTGCGGGATTGCAAGCTGATATGATTGCAGCTAATCGGAAGTTATTGGAGGACATAAGGTATATATCAAGAAAAAACAACAGAGAAGAAAAGGAGTAAATATTATGGCAATAGGAACTTTTATACATCTTGAATTGGCAGACAGATGTAATTTCAAATGTGTTTTCTGCCCTCCCGATAACCGTTCAAATGCTTTATTTGATTATGACAAATTTATAGCGGTTATGGACGTTGCCTCTAATACAAGTATACATGGTGTTTGGTACAATACTATTCAATTGAACGGTAATGGAGAGCCATTTTTATATCCGCGTTTGTTTGAAGCTGTTATAGAAGCAAAAAAAAGATTCCCTTATGTAGAATTTATAACAAATGGATTCTTGATGACAGAAAATAAAATAGAGGAACTTTTAAATACAGGAATTGATTCAATTAATTTCAGTTTAACAGGAGTAATTCCTGAAATATATTCAAAATTTCAAGGTTCGGGTATTCCGTATGAGCAAGCTGAAAAACAGCTTATTAGAGTTGTTAATAATGTTAAAATGTTAGCTAAAAAACGCGACGAGATGGGGAAAAAAACATATATAAGATTGCGTTATATTAAAAACAAAGAAAGCGAAAATCATTTAAAAGATTTCATAAAATATTGGAAAAATACAGGAGTAAATGATGTATTTGTGACCTCATTATGGGACTTTAAAAGAGCAAAAAAGCAAAATGCAACATACAAAGTTTTGCGCTGTAGTAATGCGCCAAGGAGGTATCATGTTAGTGCTAACGGCGAAGTATTTCCGTGTGCATGTAATTATGATATGGAACGCAATTTTATGGGCAATATTAATAAAACTGAGTTTGAAAGTATTATAAATTCTGATTTATTTTTAAATGAAAAAAAGGCAAGAATGTCAAGTGATTTGGGCATAGTTCCTAAATCATGCTTAACTTGTGAAAACAGGTGTTTGCGTGTGTTATCAGAAGAAATAAAAAATAAGCGCCAAATAATTTTCTTAAAAAAACCATTTAAAACATTCGTTTATAAATTATTCGGTCCTGCTGTTATTATTTTTGAAAGGATTACAAGGTATAAATTATTTTATAATTTATATCTTTTATATCTAAGGCGCAGTAGTTTAAAAACGAGAAGAAAATTTTTGAAGAGGAATAGTAAGTGAAAATAACAATATTGGGTCCGGTGTTTCCGTATAAAGGCGGAATTTCACATTATACAGGATTAATGGCGAAAAGTTTGATGAAAGAACATGAAGTTGACGTTGTATCTTTTAAATTGCAATATCCTAAGTTTTTATATAAAAAACCACAAAAGGATTTTGAAAATGACAGTTTTAAGATTGAAAACGTTAAATATCTTTTAAATAGCATCAACCCTTTTTCTTGTTTTAAAACAGCAAATTATATAAAAGAGCAGTCTCCCGATTTAATTATATTCCAGTGGTGGCATCCGTTTTTTTCACCTTGCTACTGTCTATTATTAAAAATACTCGGAAGAAAATATAATACTATCTTTTTATGCCATAACGTATTACCGCATGAAAAATTTCCTTTTCAAAAGATATTGGCAAAATCTGTGCTAAAAAAGACAAACGCTTATATCTTACATTCCAAAACTGATGAAATGTCGTTGAAAGAGTTAATAAAATCACCGCTCTATAAAAAAACATTTCTTCCAACCTATGATACATTTAACATGAAAACCATAACGCAGAAAGAGGCAAGAAATATATTAAAGATAGACGAAAATGATGTGATTCTATTATTTTTTGGTTTTATACGCGAATATAAAGGATTAAAGCACTTAATCCGAGCTATGCCAAAAATAAGAGAACAAATACCAACTTGCAAGTTGCTTATTGTCGGAGATTTTTTTGAAGACAACAAAAATGAATATACAGCTCTGATTGATAACGTTAATTGCAAGGAAATAATACAAATACATGATGGTTATATTCCGGATAAAGAAGTGGAAAAATTTTTTGTTGCTTGTGATTTAATGGTATGCCCTTACGAATCTGCTACACAAAGTGCGGTTATTCAAATCGCATACGGCTTTGAAAAACCTGTAATAGCAACTTCCGTAGGGGGACTTCCGGAGGTTGTTTTAAACGATAAAACAGGTTATATTGTTCCGCCTTTTGACGAAAAAGCATTAGCTGAAGCGGTTATTAAATATTTTCAGTTAAATAAAACAAAAGAATTTACCCTAAATATTAAAAAGGAAACATATAAGTATTCATGGGACAGAATGAACGAGGTAGTGAATACATTATTTGATGAAATGGGGCGTAATGAAAACTAAAGTAACCAACATCATTGGTCTTGTTATCATGCTTGCGGCGTTTGCATTTATTATTAAAACCTTTTTGTCTTTTAATATAGACTGGAATATTTTATTAAACCTTAAATATATCCTGTTTATTTCATTATCAGCAATAACGATGATTTTTATATTATTTACAAGTACCTACTGTTGGCAACTGATAATATCATATCTTTCAAAAAAGAAAGCTGATTTTAAATCCACTTTTAATGTATACTCAAAATCAAACCTAGGTAAATATCTACCCGGAAATATCGGACATTATGCGGGACGTCAGTTTTTTGGGATTTCGTTAGGTTTAAGACAATCACAATTGGCGTTTGCATCTGTATTAGAGATTTTATATAACGCTTTGGCAGCATTTTTACTATCCATTATATTGGCTTGGGGTAAAGTATTTGAATTAATTAAAGAGTTGTTCCCTAATACGAATATTTTGTTAATACTTTTTATTATTTTTTTGATTGGAATTATTCTTGTTACGATTTTATACCTAATATTTAGAAAAAAGGAATTCTTTATTGAATTACTTTTACAGATTAAAACATTAAAATTTTGGCTGTTATTTATGAATGGCGTAATGTTTTCTGCTATAGCACAATTCATAGTTGGTTTAATTTTTGCATTTTTAATTAACTCAAATTTATCACTTGAAATCGGGAATTTCCAAATTATCATAGCCGCTTTCGCAACATCATGGCTGATTGGCTTTGTCACCCCCGGCGTACCGGGCGGAATTGGTGTCCGCGAGGCGGTATTAACACTTATGCTCGCACCTTTTTATCCCATAGAAATTGTTCTGACCGCGGGAGTTTTTCAAAGAATATCATTTATAATTGGTGATATTTTAGCATGGGTATTGAGTAGTACACTAATTCTAAAAAATAAAGAAATGAGGTAAGGAACATGAAGAAAGAAAGAAATGGATATAAATATTATATAAATATATGAAATATAATACAATTTTCTAAACTTTTAATAAATTTAACTTGACAGATATATAAATATGTAATACATTGTTTACATGATACAATATGCAGGGGATATTGTAAAAAAAATAAGTAAAGGACTTGTTCCAAAAGAGATTTTTCTGCATATGAATAATGCTTTCATGGCAATAGATACAACAAAAGACTTGAACCTTTTTGACATAAAGCAATTAAAGTTGTCTAAAGAGACAAATAGAACTTATTTTCGCTTGAGGAAAGGGAAATATAGGGCTATTTTTTATTTTGAAAATAATGACATTTTTGTTATTGCATTAGACAAACGAGAGGAGGTATATCGAAAATGGCAGTAATATCTTTAAGGCTTAATAAAAATGAAGAAAGCATGGTTAATTTTCTTTCAGATTATTATGAACGAGACAGGTCATCGTTGATTAAATATTCTTTTAAAGAATTATATGAGGATATAATAGATCGACAAATTATAACTGAATATGAGTTAAAAGAAAAAAAAGAGGAAGCAACTTTTGTCGATTCAAATGAAATAATAAAAATGCTATAAAAGCAAAAAACCGGCACATAACAAACGACATCAAAATATAATCTATTTTTTTACAAAGCGGACACTTCTGTCTGCATCAGTTTTGATTTTAACAAAGGAATTATAACAACATAAAAATCACAATTGCCGGAGCGGGTTATGTCGGTATGTCGCTTTCCGTACTTATGGCAATTAATTTAGACTTAGACGAAATACTAAAAAAATACAAAAAATCGATAAAAACTGATAAAATAAAAATTTATAATGGTACAAAATATAGTACTAAGTATTGACTGATATATAAAATTACAATATATTTTTAAGTATAAATACTCTTGGGGATAAATATGGTAAATTTAGCACATGATTTAAAGCCTATTTCTTATGTAAAGGCGCATACTACCGAAGTTGTTAATTACGTCGGAGATACAAAATCAACCGTTGTTATAACTCAAAATGGTGAGGCTAAAGCGGTAATTATTGATATTGAAAGTTATCAAAAAACAATAAATGCGATAAATTTAGCTAAATTATTGAGTTTTAGTGAAAAAGATATAAAAAATGGAAATACTGTATCTCATTCTAATGCAAAAAAAATATTTGAGAAAACTTTGAGGATAGAAAATAAGTGAGGAAAATTGAATGGACTCATGATGGAATAGATTCCTTGAATGAAATTCTTGAATATTATGTTTTAAATGCGGGAGAAAATGTAGCTAATAATATTTATAAAAAAATAATAAAAGAAATAGATCTTTTAGAAATTGAAGAATTAAAAACCAAACAATCACAAATATTAAAAGACATAGGAATTTTTGATGTATATGAATTGGTAATAAATCCATGGATAGTATATTATAAATTAAAAAATGATAATAAAAAAACATATATATTATTTGTATTAGATGGAAGAAGAAATATAGAAGAAATATTAATATCAAAAGTAATAGATAATAAAATTTAGGAAAACATACTGTACAAGCATAGTAATTCCCTGACAGTAACCTCCGAATGAAACCGAAAATTAAGCTGCGTTTTCCTCCTCGTGATTAGTTTTTGGAATGCCTTCAACGAAGGCTTGATGCGGTGTTCTGCCGTTCATGTACAAGCATAGTAATTCCCTGACAGTAACCTCCGAATGAAACCGAAAATTAAGCTGCGTTTTCCTCCTCGTGATTAGTTTTTGGAATGCCTTCAACGAAGGCTTGATGCGGTGTTCTGCCGTTCATGTTACGCCCCTGATGTGTTCTTTCATAATTGTAAGTTTGAAGATAGTTGTCAAGGTCAGCCTGCATCTCTTCAAGGCTTTCGTAGAATTTTATTCTGCCTTGAATCTTAAAATGTTCGTCTAACAATGTTCTGTGCAGACGTTCAACAATTCCGTTGCTTTGTGGTCTTCTTACAGGCGTTGTTCTATGCTCAATGTCTTCTAGTTGCAGGAAAAGTTCAAAGGGATGATGATCCGGTCTTCCGCAGTATTCCCTGCCGTTGTCGGTAAGAATGGAAACAACGGGACAATCGGTTTCTTCAAAAAATGGCAGTACTTTTTCGTTAAGAGCATGAACGGAAGTAACAGGATATTTCGAAGTATACAAATGCCCGAAAGCAAAACGTGAATGACAATCAACGACAGTCTGTAGATAAACGCGTCCAATCCCTTTTAAGGTTCCGACCATAAATGTGTCCATAGCGACCAATTCTCCGGTAAAATCGGCTTTTATATGCCGTTCTCTGAACTCGGGACTGAACTTTTCGAGTAAAGCTATATGTTGTTCCGTTAGCTGAATACTGTTGTTTTTGTAATGGTTTTCAAGGCGTAAGAGCCTTTGATGTTTTAACAGCATATTATGGCGCTGCCATATACCACGGATTGCCCCAATGCCTATGTGAAAACCTTTTAGCAATAATTGTTGACTTACCCTCACCTGTCCGTGAGTAGGGAACTGTAGGCAGTAGTCAAGCACAACTTTTTCCTGTTCTTCCGTAGCCCTGTTTGGATGCGGACCAATTGCGCCTCTTGTTTTTTCAAGCAAACCTTCTGCTCCAAAGGTTTGATAATTTCTGCGTATTTCATAGAATTGTTCTCTGGAATACCCGATGATTTTGCATGCTTGGCTTACATTGCCAAGCTCGTTTGCAAGTTCCAAAAGATTAAGCTTTCGTCTTGCCGCTTTCTGTGATACAGTAGAATTAGTGGTCATTTAAATCTCCTTAAGATAATAGTTTTTTGGTCAAAACATTATATCATTCGGAGGTCTTTATGACCGCTATTTTTTATTATACTGTCAGGTAATTACTCTACTTATACATGTAAATATTGTAATGTAGCAGACAGAATAAGAACAGAGTGGGCTTTATCCAAAAAAACCATTGAAGAATGGACATAAAAAGCCCAAATTTCACATAACAGGATTTATGTGCCTCTGCGCCGGAGCGCCTCGGCTTCCGTTCGCCGTAGGTCGCTTCGTCCTACGGCTCACTACAGCACATTTCGCCAACCATGGTCGTGAACCTTTGGTTCGATGTTACGCAAGCCCTTATTCGGGCTGGTAAAACATCGTATACCGCCGGAACGTTATGCGACATTAGGATAAAATTGGTAAAAATATAATGAAAATAATAAAAAAAGCTTGACAGAATAAAGAAGAATAGCTTAATATATAATTATGGAACTAAATATTCCTCAAAAATATCGAAATGATATTGAAACGGCCACAAAATTACTCAAAAATGAAGGGTGTGAATCAGTTTATTTGTTCGGTTCTCTGGTTACAGGAAAAAATAACGATAATTCTGATATAGATATAGGTATAAAAGGGCTTCCAGATGGTAAATTTTTTAGTTTATATTCTAGACTATATTTTGATTTTGATACTAAAATAGACTTAATAGATTTTGATACAAATGGAGATTTTTTTTCGATGTTAAATAGAATAGGAGAAGTTGTACAAATTGGATGAAATAGTAAAAATAAAAATCGAATATGAAATCTCTAGAATAGAAAAATTATTGGGGGACGTAAAACCTTTATTGGATTTATGTAAACTAAAGGAACCTGACATTATTGAAATGACTGCAGCGGCGCAGGTATTACATTCATTTTACAATGGAGTTGAAAGTGTTATTGTATTGTTTTTTAAATATGTTAACGAAAAATTACCCAATGATCATAAATGGCATAAAACACTATTTGAAATGGCATTTGGAAACAATTTGAGAAACATAACAATTATTAGAAATGATATAAAAAAGAAAGTAGAGGAATATTTATTGTTCAGGCATTTTATAAGGCATTCATATAGTTCTGAATTAAAATGGAGTCAAATGAAACCATTGATAAATGAACTTAATGAAATATGGAAATTAATAAAAACGGATTTTGAGATATTCATAAAAAATAATTAAAATGCTCTAAACTTCACATAGCCGCAAAGTGCTGACTGGGTTTTTGCGGAAACCGAACTGTTGTTGCCATCTTGTTAGGCGAAGTAAGATTTGGATCCGGGAAAATCGTTTATTCCGCTGCTGTTACAACTGAATCTGTTGTAAATTCTTTTTGCTTATAATAATTAATGCGATATACAAGTAGAAGAATATTCTTAATATTTCCGATACTCTTGAATTGATGCCCTATCAATTGTTTCTTGAATACCCTACAGAAGATACTCCCATAAACACAGTTATTTCTGATTAATGGCAATTAAACAACAGCTTGTTAAAGATTTTGACAAATACAAGCATTGCCAAACTTGACATATTGTGATAAAATGTCAAGCATGAAAAAGATACGTGATAAAATAATTCTGATTACCGGCGGAGCATCCGGTATTGGAAAACTGATGGCTTTTACTTTTGCCGAAAAAGGAGCGAAGGTTGTTATTTGGGACATTAACAGCGACAGCATCAAAGCTGTTGAAAATGAAGCTTCGGAAAAAGGCTTGTTTATCAAGGGCATAATCTGCGATGTTTCAAAACGGGAAGAAATTTATACACAGGCAAAAAAGCTTGCCGCCGACTTCGGGCATGTGGATATTCTTATTAATAATGCAGGAGTTGTTTCCAAAAAAGTACAGAACCCTGCGCCCGGGCCGCTTTTCCTAAGCGTGCCCGACGAGAACATAATCAAAAACATCAATATAAACACGCTTTCTATTTTCTGGACGTGTAAAGCTTTTCTGCCGCACATGGTCGAGCGGAACAGCGGTCATGTTGTTACTATTTCTTCCGCCGCAGGGTTAATCGGCGTAAAAGGGCTGACAGATTACTGCGCCGGAAAATTTGCCGCTTTTGGTTTTAATGAATCTTTGCGGATGGAATTAAGACGCTTGAAAAGCGCAATTAAAACAACAGTGGTTTGCCCCTTCTTTATTGACACCGGAATGTTCGACGGAGTAAAAACGCGGTTTTCGCTTGTGCTGCCAATTCTTAAAAGTAAATATGCCGCAAAAAAAATTGTGTCCGCAGTTTTAAAGAACAAAAAGCTGCTCATAATGCCCCGTTTTGTGTATACTGTACCTTTACTGCGGCTTCTGCCTCCCGGAGTTTTGGACTTTGCGGCAAATTTATTCGGCATAAGCCACGCAATGGATGATTTCAGGGGGAGAACATGACACCTAACGAAATTTCAATGTTAGTTGAAAAAGCGCGTAATGCCCAGAGTGTTTGGGAGAAGCTGCCGTACAAAGAAAAAGCCCGGCGTATAAAAAAGGCGGGGCAAAGGCTTGCGGAAAAACAGGACGAAGTAATCGAAATAATCCACCGCGAAAACGGCAAGCTTGCGATTGACGCTCTTGCAGCGGAAGTTATTCCTGCCCTCATGGCAATTCCCTATTACATCCGCCTTGGAAAGCGTTTCTGCAAGCCGCAGGCGGTGAAGGGCGGAAACATCCTCATGGTGTACAAACGAAGCCGCATGGTTCATAAACCTTGGGGCGTTGTTGGGATCATTTCGCCGTGGAACTATCCTTTTTCGATTCCATTTTCCGAAGTGATAATGGCGCTGCTTGCGGGGAACGCGGTAATTCTTAAAACCGCTTCGCTTACTCCCGGCGCAGGCCGCGTCATTGCAGAAATTCTAAAAGCCGCGGATCTTCCCGAAGGGCTTTTTACCAATGTAGAAATGGCGGGTAAGGATGCAGGCCCCGCCTTCATCAACAGCGGAATTGACAAGCTGTTTTTTACAGGATCAACTTCGGTTGGCAAAGAATTGATGGCTCTTGCTTCGGGGCGGCTTCTTCCTGTCGTGCTTGAACTTGGCGGAGCCGATGCCGCGATTGTCTGCAAAGACGCGGATATTGACAGGGCTGTTTCGGGCATCATCTGGGCGGGCTTTTCCAATGCCGGTCAATCCTGCGCCGGAGTTCAGCGGGTTTTTGTCCACAGCGATATTTACTATAAATTTTTGGAACAGTTAAAACAAAAAGTTGAAGCGCTTCGCATGGGGAAAGATCTTTCAAGCGACCTCGGTCCGCTTATCTCTCAAAAGCAAAAAGAAGAAGTATGCAGACAGGTAAAAGCCTGCCTTGCTCAGGGAGCGGAAATTGCCGCCCAAAGCCCTGCCATACAATTTCCAAATGGAAGCGTTACGGGAACTCTTGATGATGACAGCCTCTTTGCCCCTGCGATTGTTTTAACCGGAGTAAAAGCCGGTATGCCAATTCTTGATGATGAAGTTTTTGGTCCTGTAATTTCGGTTGCTTCTTTTAATGACGATAAGGAAGCGTTGGACATGGCAAATTCATCTTCGTATAGTTTGTCGGCTTCTGTCTGGTCGCGTAACAGGAAGAAAGCGAAAAAACTTGCAGCTAACGTCAATGCCGGTTCTGTGATGATAAACGATCACCTAATGTCCCACGGTCTTGCCGAAACCCCATGGGGAGGTTTCGGCGATTCAGGGCTTGGAAGATCGCATGGCGAAGCGGGTTTTCGCGAAATGCTAAAGGCTAAAGTTGTTATCGACGATGTGCTTCCCGGAGCAAAACGGGAACCCTGGTGGCAGCCATATTCACGGAAAATCTACCACGGGCTTTCCGCTTTGGGGGATTTACTCGGAGGACCCGGTTTTGGGAAACGGCTAAGAGCCTTTCCGTCAATCGTTAAATTTTTCATGATTACATGGAAAAAGAACGGTATTAAGTGAAGCTGCCCCAAAATTCAAGGTAAATTCGGGAATTTGATCGTTATTTTGTCGGCATTTTGTTATGCATTTTGTCACTCAAAATGATCGCCGTAATTCCTTACTGGATAAGGAATTACGTTACTTTTTGTATTCAAAATGATCGCCAAAATGATCAGTAAATTGACAAACATTCTGTAATAGATTATGCTTTCAGTATGAAGAATACTCTTGGGCACATTTCGTTCAGATTTGATTGGAATTTAGATGAAAAAACCTCGAATTTGCTTGGGCAATGCTTCGCCTTTGTATCTTCGATACTAAACACGCCGTTTCGGCCTGACCGTCATCAGGAATTGCTTTTACTCTCCTTGAACAAAGGCGCATTGGCCACGACCGCCATAGAGGGCAATACCATGACCGAAGAAGAATTGATCCAAATTCAAAACGGTAAGGATCTTGCGCCAAGCAGAAAATATTTACAGCAGGAAGTCGAAAACATTCTAAACGCATTTAATACAATCCTTAATGAACTTGTGAGGGAAAAAAGCCCCGCTGTTATTACCCCCGAACTGATACGGCGTTTTCACAACATGGTTGGCGAAAATATTGGCATGGCGTTTGGCGGAAATCCCGGGCAATTTCGCAGACGGAATGTTATTGTGGGGAATGTCTACAGGCCACCATCTTTTGAAAAAGTTGAAGGGCTTATGAAAAAACTTTGCGGCTGGTTATTGCATGATTTTCATTATACCCGCGATCAGAATTTTGACGAGGCAGTTTTGGAAGCTATTGTTGTCCATGTTTATATTGCGTGGATACATCCTTTTCTGGACGGCAACGGAAGGACAGCGCGTCTTTTAGAATTTTATCTTTTACTTCGGGCAGGGGTTCCGAGTATCGCTTCGCATATTTTGTCAAATCACTACAATGACACTCGTTCTGAATATTACCGTCAGCTTCAACACGCTTCTGAAACCGGAGAATTAAATTCTTTCATTCAATATGCGCTTCTTGGATTCCGCGACGGTCTTGAAAAAATAATTGAGTTAATTCATAAAGAACAAACTGAACTAACATGGAAAAACTATGTGCGTGATTTTACCGAAAAAATGCAGGCTGATAAAGTGTCCCCAAAAACCGCACGGCGTATACGGCAGCTTGCATATTACATTCCTGCAGACCGCCTTTACAGTATTGATGAAATAAAACTTCTAAATATCAAAATCGCAGAAGAATACATCGGGCTTAGTCCTATAACATTCCGCCGCGATCTCGAATTCATGGTAAAAGAAAAACTGTTAATAGCCGAGAAGAACAAATACCGTTCCAATTACGAATTGCTTCGCAGTCTGTTTCCAGAGATGAGCGTGCCAATCCGAAGGCATTATTAAATTTATTTGCAGTTTTATTTTCATCTAATCTGCTGAACTTGGTTTTAAGAAAAAATAATTTTTAAAAAATATTTGTATAATATGCGCTATTGATGCGCAATAGCAGCGGTTCTGATACGGTGCATATTTTAAAATAAACTGCAATGAAAAATGTTAATATATCCCTGCTCTTGAGGGCGGGTTAATCTTCGGACTTTAGTCCGCCATGATTGTGGAAACAAGGAGTTCTTTTATATTGAAATTAAATGCCCGTACCGCATACTTCGTAATTTCGCTTATTGCTCTTATATGTGGTGCGGCGATTTATCCCCTGTTTCGGGGTTCTGATTTACTTGTTTGGAAAGTTTTACCCATGCCGGGTTTTTGGGAAATGCTGTGGATAGACTGGGATAAATCAAATGGATTTTTATCCGTACTTGTTTACAGCGCACCGGATTTTTTATGGCTCTTGTCGGGAATATGTTTACTGCGTGCAGTGTGGCTTTTGGAACAAAAGACACAAAATTTGTACATCTTAGGATTGTACATAATCGCAGCAGGATACAATGCCGGGCAATTCCTTGGAATAATTCCCGGTACTTTTTGTTATATAGACCTTCTAACTATGATGAGCGTCGCTCTAACGGAAGGGATTATATATAGAGTTTTCATTAATAAGGAGATTAAAACATGAAAACAAAATTTAAACTTAGTTTGACACATGCGGCAGCCATTATGCTGCTTGTCGCTTTCGCGGCGCTTGCGTTGGGAAGCATAGAAAGTTCCCCTGACTTTTACGACAGCGGTACTCCAAGAGTAACTGTACCTGATTATTCAGGCACCTATTTTATCGCCACAAGAGGCGGGCTGGTATTTGAACTTTCAGGCGGGAATGTGGAAAACGGCACCAAGATTGTCCAATGGGCTTATCACGGAGGCGAAAACCAACAGTTCCGTTTTGAACGGCAGAGTGACGGCACCTATTCGATACAGGCCGCAGGCGGACGATACCTGCATATTGAAAACAGCAGTACAGATGACGGTGCCTCTATTGTTCTTTGGGATGGCTTCGGAAGTGCGAATACACGGTACAATATTGAAAGGCATGATGCCAATCATGTCAGTATTACCAGCGTGCATAGCGGAAAACATATAACCGTCCCAATGCACGAGAACAATAACATCAGCATATTGGGCGATACTTTGAACCAATGGAATGCCGGCACCAATGTAAACCAGAGGACTTTCTCTCTGGTTCCGGTAAACAACAGAAATAGTTTGATCCCTGTGCAGAACGGGACATACGCGATACAGGCATCACTCGGACGGTATCTGTATATTCAGAGCAACAGAACAGATAACGGAGCCCCTATTGTCCTTTGGGAAGGTGTTGGTGCCGCTAATAGCCTGTACACTATTGAAAGGCAGCCCGACGGCACATATATGATAAAGTCTAATCACAGCAATAGGGTTTTTGACGTTGCAGGTCGCTCAACCACTAACGGGGCAGCAGTGCATCAATGGGATTGGAGCAACCTCTCAAACCAGAAGTGGTACATAATCAAGGTAAATGATGACTTCTATAAACTCATTAACCAAAATTCCTGGAAAGCCCTTGATGTCCCCAACAACAGAAATGAGAATGGCTTGGGATTGATTCAACATGATGACAACGGCAACGCTGCCCAGCAGTTCAGATTGATAAGACGGTAACGCACTAGTGACAGTTGCCGTTTTCAACTAACAACAGCCGCCTCGTTTGGGGCGGATTACTTAACAGCCTGACTACTCATGAGTAGTTAGGCAAAGCAAGGAGAGTTCTTTATGAAGAACATATTAAAGTTTTTAGGGATTATCGCCATTGCTGCGGTAATCGGATTTTCGATGGCTGGATGTTTAATCCTGGACACCGCTACTTGGGAAGACAGCACAACTCCACCGCGACGCGACCCGGTTGATACCACGTCTCGTCCATCTAATGTACCAGCAAATGCAGTACAAAATCCTGCAAATGGGAATTGGTATTTGGTTGTTGACCAATCAATGCTTTGGTCTGAAGCGCGGGATGAAGCAGTCAGGCGCGGCGGTGATCTTGCAATGCCTAACACTGAGGCGGCTAACGCATTTATCCTCAACCTGATCCAACAATCGGGAAGACAGGATGCATACTGGGTTGGACGTTCAGTTGAAAATGGCAGGTGGACTTGGGTAAATGGAGCAACTTTTAGAGATGGTGACTTTCACAATTGGGCGCCTAACCGACCAATGCCGACACCGCAAGAAAGAATGGTTATATTACGGCAGCCAGTAACTACAGGAAGCCAAGCCGGTCAGTGGGTTGATGTAAGAAATTCGGGCTTTACCGATGACGGCACAAGACGCATCGGTTATGTTATTGAGTGGCAGGGAACTGCACCACGTCCGTCCCACGTACCAGCAGATGCAGTACAAAATCCTGCAAATGGGAATTGGTATTTGGTTGTTAATCAGTCACTTGACTGGCAGCAAGCAAGAGATTATGCAGCAGCACGCAACGGGTATCTTTCGGTTATAACAACTCAGGCAGAACAAACATTTCTGTGGAACTTGATACAAAGAGTTGATAACGGCGATAAAGACGCTTATTGGCTTGGCATATACCGCAATCCTCCAAACCTTAATTGGTTTTCTTTAACAAATGAAGATGTGGTTTATTACAACTGGGCTTCTAACCGACCGACATCAATTCCTACTGAGGACAGAGTAACTATCACTATATGGAGTAATGGTCAGTGGAATAATATTACTAGCGCAAGGAACGACAAAGTAGGCTTTGTAATCGAGTGGGACAGGTAGGATTAAGTAACAAAAAACAGAGGCAACAGTTACTTATAAAAGTATCTGGTGTACCTGTAAGTCAGGTACGCCAGATATATCGTAAAAAGCAGGAATAACAGTATGAAAAGAGCGAGTTTAGTTTTAATTGCAACAGCCTTATTGACTGCGGCAACAGCCTTCGCACAGGAAGGTTTTCTTGATGTCATCGGCTTTCCAATGAACTCAAGGGACGAAGGGGTAGTAATCAACGGCGTGCATTGGGCGACACGGAATGTAGACAGGCGCGGGTTTTTTACCGAGCGCCCGGAACAAGCGGGCTATATGTGGGTCTGGGACTCAAGGATGGAATGGTATTCGGCGGAGCAAACCGAACGCGGTCCGTTAGCCATAGGCTGGGCAAGCCAGTATTCCAGAGCGTCCGAGTGGCGCGAACAAAACAACCCGTGCCCCCCGGGCTGGCGTGTTCCCACAAGGCAGGAATTTGAAACCCTGCTTGATCAAACCAAAGTGTCAAGCGAATGGACAACGCTTAACGGCGTCGCGGGCAGAAGGTTCACCGACAGGACAACAGGCGCGAGTATGTTCCTTCCCGCAGGCGGCAGGTGGGTGATAGAAAATAACTTCAACAATTTAATCAAGACCGATGTAGGCACAGGCGGTTTCTACTGGACAGCCACTGCGCGAACAATCGACGAAGTTTCAGCCAGTATATTCCAAGTCCACAACGGCACGTCAAGGTTTATCGCCGACTACAAGACTGCCTTGAACTCGATCCGCCCCGTATCTGACGGAACGCTGCCTCTGTCGCAAACTGCTCCCGCACAGTAAGTACGCCGCACAGTGCCGAAAAATAACCGTGATACCAAAAAGGGTATCACATAACAAGGAGTTTATAAAATGAAAAGAACAATTTTAGCGTTAATCGCAGCAGCCGCATTGTTGCTGCCGACAGCCGCATTCGCGCAGAATGTCGGAACAATCTTTAGCGGAAACGGAAACCGCTATTTAGTCGTTGAGCAGTCAATGACATGGGATGAAGCAAGAACCTATGCCGAACAATGCGGCGGTTATCTTGCGACAATCACCAGCGCGGCAGAGAATGCATTTATTACCGATCTAATCCAGAGGAATGTCACTCGAGGCGCATTTTGGCTTGGCGGACAGTTGTTCCATTACACCGGAAGGCAGGGAACGATTATTGATCAGTCGTGGGTAACCGGAGAAGATTTTACCTATACCAATTGGGCGCCCGGCCGGCCGATGAATCCGCCGCAGCAAAAAACGGTCATTCTAAGAGTTCCACGCGAACCGGGAGTTCCGAACAGTCGGCCAGGTCACTGGGTTGACATCCAAAACACCGGCTTTGCCTCTGATGGCACAAGAGAAATTGGCTTAATCATCGAATGGAATAGTGGTGCTGCGGTCTATTCCGCAACACCGCTTCCCTTCGCGAATTACTTCGGCAGTTGGGATTATCAGGGCATGGGCGGTTTTAGTTTAAGCGCCAACTCGTACAGCACATACTCAATGGAAGGCAGCCGCGCAACAAAAATAATATCATGGAACGCTATAACCAACCCTGATCCCGAAACCAGAGCAGAATTTCCCACAGGTTACGAAGTAACCACCGAAACAGGCTCCACACGTCAATACTTTTTCCTAAGCAATGACGGAAGACGCATCGCAGGCGGAAGGATGGTCAACGGCGTATTACGTGTTGATAGAGATAGTGTTCATAGCAGGTAACAGCGAACAAAGCAAAAGGGAGCAAATAGCAATGATGAAGAATATTATATTACTTTTATTTGTTGTATTAACAACTGCCGCTTATTCACAGCAGAGCATTAGAATCATATCGTCAAGAAATGAACTGAGTAGAGACTATTATGAAGATTATAATCAATTTCAACCTGTAGAGGGTTTATATGAAAAGTATTCTGATGATTTCTTTGCGGAAAACTTTCTTATATATTTTTTTATTCATGAGTCAAATTTTAACACATGGCATACACTGGAAAGAATTGATGAAGATGGGAATATTGTCATTAATCGATTTATTCCATATATAAGCCTTCCTGCTATGGGGGGTTCTACATTTACAATCGAGCGCAGTAATAGCGAAAGATTGGAAGAATATAGAATTGTATTTAACAATATTTATGAAGAAAGACCCGATATGTGGTAATTATATAAACAACAATGGATGAATGAAAATGAAGAAAAAATTATTGGTAATTATTTTTGGTTTAACAGTTATTGGATATGCCCACGCCCAATCAACGCCTGTCATGGGTTATGAACAAGTTGAATGGGGTGCATCTGTGGAAGATGTAAGAATGGCATTTAATTTAGGGGAAGATGTTCCCTTAGATGAAAATCCTAGATATATAGGAGGTTATTATCTTTCTTACAATCTTAATAATCATGCTGTTTTAATGCAAAGATATGTTTCTGAAGGTATTTTATTAACAAGAGATTTTGTTTTCAATAATTTAAAAAACGGTGAGTATCAGTTATACAGGGTTGTGGTTGGCTTTATGATTCATTCAGAAGATGAAGACGCTTATAACGACGCTTATAACATAGTTAAGAATTGGCTGGATATGTTGGCAGATATGTTTGGAGATGTAACTAAAAGATTTTCTTGTAGTGTTGCAAGTTTCGGTTTTAATGGAATGTTACCAGACACTTACGAATTTGGAAAACACTCTCCAGAATTACTTGTTGAACTGCTTCATGTTCATTCATATAATAATGGGGTATACAATAGAATGGGCAGTCATACAATTGAGATAAGATATACATGGGAAAGTTTCGAGCAAGAATTCGGTTCTCGCATCACTAGATGTTTCTGTAGTGATGGAGGTATTTACCATTAAATTCAAGAATCTCGATTAAACAGGAAATATGGCTTTTATGAAATAGGGTCGGCAAGTTTGACTCCCTCCACAAGAAGCGTCTGATCGAGTAACACCCCCGCGACATCTGCGATGCGTTCATCGCTATCATTATATTCTCCTGATCTGCTGAACTTAGTTTATTGTAATTAAGAATCATGCACTTACGGCGCAGTAGACAGCTATTTTTCCCAAAAAACAAAACAAGATAAGAAAAAATATTTGTATAATATACGCAATGATACGCAATAGCAGCGGTTCTGATACGGTGCATATTTTAAAATAAACCTCAATGAAAAATGTTTCGGACAAAAAAACACCCCATTTAGCAAATCGTGTCAACTATACAAAAGAAAAGTTAAAAAAGAAAAGAGAAAAAAGTTATATTATCCGCAATCAGCCAGTTATCAAACCGGCAATCTGCCTGTCGGAAGATACGGCAGACAGACAAACTCTTTTTTCTTTCTTCATTTTTCTCTTTTCTCTTGCATTGGATATTGGGCGTACAGCCTTAATATATTCCTGCCCTTGAGGGCGGGTTAATCAATTGTGATTAACCTGCTTTAGGAGGCTGGTTAACACAACAGGGAGTTCTTATGAAGAATTTAAAAACAAAAGCTATGCTTCACATAGCAGGGATCATCGCTCTTATGGCAATGATCGTATTTTCAATGACGGCGTGCGGGGATGGAGACCCGCCGAATACTCCTGCCGGATTGTCAGTTTCAAACGAATCCATAACTTCGTTAAGAGTAAACTGGAGTGCAGTTAGTGATGCAGATGGATACAAGGTATATTCGAGCGAGACTGCTGATGGTAATTTTGATACATATAGAGGTCAGTTTTCGTATACCGCTAGATCCGGGAATATTACCGGTTTAGTTCCAGAAACCACCTACTACTTCAAAGTATTAGCTTTTAACAGAGCCGGTGACAGTCCTTTATCTGAAGTTGTTTCAGGTACTACTTCTGCTCCGCCTGCAAATCCGTCGCCGCCTATGAGTCTTAGCGCTTTTGCGCAAAGTACAACTTCAATATATGTAAGCTGCCAAATGCCTTCAGGTAATTATCATACAGAATGGCAATTTGAAATAAGTGCGGGTTCTTCGGGTTCATGGTATGGACAAGTAACAAAAGACACGGGCAATCATACGTTTACAGGTTTAAATCCTAATTCTCAGTATTACTTCAGAGTTAGAGCAAGGTATAAAACTGGGAATTGGAGCGGTTGGACGTCAGGAAATACTACTGCGACAACTCCGGCTCAACAGTGAGTAGTGGTTAGTTAGTGAATAGTGATTAGTGGCAAGTGGATAGATCGATGTTTGTAAGCATAGTGTAATACAAACAATCTCAGCTTGTTAACAACAATTCTAATTACTACCCACTACTCTAACCACTAATCTTTCCATCGTTGATGGGAAACTGCCTAAAGGCAGAAAATAATCGTGAAACTAAATATGGTTTCACACAACAAGGAGTTCTTTATGAAGAACATTTTTAAAGCGCGTATTGCGCCGGCACGTTTCGTGCCAATCATCGGAGCTGTACGCAGTATAGCAATCATCGCCATTGTAGTGATGATCGTATTTTCAATGACGGCGTGCCCCGAATCTGGCCCCGGTCCTGGTCCCGGCTCCGGTTCTGGACTCTCCATTGTGGGTATCTGGCAAGATACTTCTGGCAATGACGTGCTGGAATTTACATCAGCGGGTAAATTCCGCTCGTTTGTTGCCGGAGCGGGATCGGACCTGGATTACACCTTTGAACTTCGGGACGGCTTTCCTGTGATCGTACTGGAAAACGATGAATGGGAAGTAAACCAAGTGATTGAATTTTACTCCACGGACGAAGGGCCGCAGCCGGTATTTGGTATTATTACCAATAAGATAAGGTTTCTCGGCAGTTTTGATACGAAGCTTACGCCTTATTATCCTTCCACTACCAGTAACTACTTTGAGTTGACCAGAAAAGGCACAGACGGCAGCTTTGTCCGCCCATTTGTTGCGGTAACCAACATTATTGATGTACCTACAGAAGCGTATCGTGGTTTACCTTTAGCGCTGACCGGAAAAGTAGAACCGTATGAAGCCTGGTTTAGTGACATTATATGGTCGGGAGAAGGTGTTACAGGCAGCAGCTTGGCAGTCCCCGGTGATGCGGCGGTTGGCAGCAAGCTGAGCGCAACCGCAACGATAAAAGACGGGAAAGCGATGGGAGACGATTTTGTCAAAACCTTTGAGTTTACCGTCGTGCCGCCGCCGCCGCCTGCAGACACGATATTCATTGAAGCGCCGGGCACGAGTGCGACCGCATTAACAGGGACATTAACAGGGTCCGGGGGTGATGTCTCGCCAGACATGTACTCGTTTGAAGTAGAAAAAGGCAAAACTTACAGGGTTTATGTAACACACACAGGCGCAAATGAAGCCAATTTTGCTGGCGTATACCACAACGTGACCGACAGTTGGGATAGAGTCGCATTCTACGCCGAAACATCAGAAACTAGTGCGACCTATTCCTATCGTCAATTTACAGCCGGATACGATGACTATGTCGTTGTCACTGTACGGAAGGATAGTATTTGGGCAACTGCTGATATTCCTTATAGAATTTGGTACACAATTCAGAACTAAACAACGACGGTAGGTAAACGCACCAGTGTCAGACGCTTATTTTTGCATTAATTTGGTCAAAATGACACATTTTTGGCAAAGTGTATGATTTCTTGAAACAAATTTTTGAAAGGTTTCAACGTTAACTTGAAACCTTTCAAGAAATTCTTGCAAATAAAAAGAGAAAAAAGAAGAAAAAAGACAGAAAGAAAGTATCGATCTAATTACGAATTTGTACACAGCTTCCTGCCAGAAACCAGCGTGCCAATCCAGATGCATTATTAAATTTATTTACGATTTTATTTTCACCTAACCTGTTTGGGTTCGTGTTTTTTTGCCCATGCATTCATCGCTATCATTATATTCTCCTGATCTGCTGAACTTAGTTTTCGGTAGGTATTAACCATTTTTCGTTCATCATTACTTAGACCTTCCGGCTCTGTTCCTGTTACAAGATATTCTGATGAAGTTCCAAGTAATTTCGCAATTTCTATCCCTTCTTGTATATTTGGATAAGTTTTACGGGTCATCCATTTTCTGAATGTGCTTAGAGGCACACCAATTTTGCCAGCTATCCATTCCTGAGTCGTATTTTTTTCTCTAATCTCGTTTTTGAGCCTTATCCAGAAGTCCATACTTATATTTTAGACTTAAAAAAAGAGCAAAATCGGCATATTTACTATTGACAATAGACCATATTTGGATATAATATGTTATTAACAGAGCATATTTGGAATCTTTTTCCAAATTGGTAGGTTATTTTGGGTACTTCAAAATATTATTTTATAAGGAGGATTTCATGAAAAGTGACAGTTTTTAGCGACGGGGGTAATTTCTTGCTACAGGTTGTTTTTTGGTAATACGGGGCGTATGCCCTGTAAATATATGATTTAGGAGTAGAAAATGAAGAAAAGCGTTTTTGTTGTTGTATTGCTTATTGGTTTTGTGTTTTTTGGATGTGATCTGTCAACCGGTCCGTCACCGTTACCTACTGATCCCAGCTTGGCTAGAGTGGTTATTCCACTACCCGGATCGTCTAATGCAAGGGCAGTTGGCTTGCCTGTGACAATAGAAAATACCAACTATTTTGGTGCATATTTTCGCAGAACCGATATTACCCCAAATACTTTCTTTTCCGCAGAGGCAACTCTTGCTGAAGGTAGTATTGAGTTAAATGTTCCTGTAGGAATATATGATATTTTACTGTTTGCAGGAAGAGAACGGACAATATCAATAAATAAATTGTTACTAGCATCTGCTTATGCAGAGAACAGGAATATTGTTTTAGGGCCAAACTATATGGTTATGGAACTTGCTACAATTGATGTTGATATGATTGTACCGGAAATGGCTGCGGTTTCTGAATATTTTGATGTTGTATTAGAAATAAAAACGAAAAACCCTCTATTGTCTAATTTCTCACCTGGTTGGATTAATCTTTTAATGGATGGTGAATTGGCAATTCTTGATGGGTCTCATTCAAGGTTTTCTTCAGTATCAATGGAGAATAATATCCATAAGTTAACTGCAACCGCAACTGCCCCAAATACACCACAAGAAAGCATATTAAGTTTACAGCATACATCCGGTTTGGGTGCTTTTGGTCATTCTGAATTTACAAGATGGGATATTACAGCAGGTAATTACAGTTTTTGGGAGGGCTTACAAAATTATTTTGTAAAACCAATTGCTTTTTTTGATGGAGCAGATATAGAAATGTTCGTTACTTGGCCTAATCAATAACTACAAAAAACAGTGTTGAAAAGGGCAAACGGCATTTAACGAAATGTATGCGCTCACCGCCCTGTTTGGGCGGTTCGGGGTTTCATTCGCTAGGTCGCCTAAGGCTCCCACGCTCATTGCACCCACATTTTGCGGTTACTGGTCTTTGCGAAGCAAAGACCAGTAACCGCAAAACGTCATATACAATCGAAACGTTATATGAAAAGGAGGCTATAATTATCGTAAAAGATACATAAAAATTATTTATAGATAGATTGACATAATTTTAAAATTTGTATACAATAAGCAAATATCTGTTTTGAGGAAATATGAAAAAACATTTGAAAAAAATACTGCCTCCTGTTATAGTATCAATATGCCTTATTTGTATATATATTGCATATGGATTTTTCTTTGTGAATCTGGATATACCTAATTTTATTAAATTAATAGTCTTGATTGTTTCGATAATAGTGGCTATAGTAGTAGTTATGGTTTTAATCGAACGGATAAAAGAAATAAAGGGAGGAGAAGAAGATGATCTTGGTAAATACTGATTACATCACTGGAAAAGAATTGGAAACAATTGAAATTGTTAAAGGCAGCACAATTCAATCCAAGCATTTAGGTAAAGATATTACTCAAGTCTTTAAATCACTGGTAGGCGGTGAATTAAAAGCGTATAATGAAATGATGAATGATGCCAGAGCATTAGCGACCAAAAGAATGGTAGAAGAAGCTGAAAAACTTGGCGCAAATGGTATAGTAAATATACGGTATGCTTCATCTTCCATAATGCAAAATGCAGCAGAAGTAATAGCCTATGGTACGGCTGTAAAATTTAAATAAGTTGTAATCTATTATAGATAAAAATTTTACTTCATAAAATCCCTAAAAACTCCTTCCATAGCATTATTAACTGCAAGATTAACCTTTCGGGTCATAACTCTAGAAAGGCGATCTAGCATTTTTTTATTATCATTCCGCACAATAATGGGTGCAATATTAGGTTCAGAATTTGTTTTAAAAAGTTCGTTGACTTCCACTCCCAGACTTTCAGCTATTTTACCCAATACGGTAGGTTTAGGGAATTTGAGCCCTCTTTCAATGTTACTCAAAAAAGTAATAGAAATATCAGCTTTTTCGGCTAAAAGTGCCTGAGAATACTGTCTATGATTCCTGATGAATTTAATGTTCTTCCCTAATGTGGCTTTTATTTCCTGTCCGTCCATGCCAATTATCCTTTTCAATCTCTATATACCCTATTGAACTAAATGATTTACTTATTGACAAAAATCTAAAAGTTCTATATATTATATATGGAACTATAAGATTAACTAAAAGTTTCTTGTGAAATTATCAATTTCAAGAAAAGGTGTATTCTATGAAAAACAAGATAACCTATACCATAACCGCTATAGGATTTAAAGGAGTTAAATTTAATGTTTGCAAAAATTAAAGAAAGGATTAAAGTTGAAATAATAGATATTCTAGAGAAAGTATGGTTTAATCTTCCCCTCTGTGAGTTTAGTAAAACCCGTGAAATTGCAAAATTTGCATATCAGCTTATCTTGGGAAGAAAGCCACAAAAGATTTGTAATTTTGAACAGTTTGATGGATTTATTGAAGAATGTAATAAATTATTTCAAATTGATGGTGAAAGAGTTCATAAATTTTTTAGATCATATTCTATTGATTTCAATAGCTTTTATTCTCTTTTTGGGGGGAATAACCCTTATACTGCGGATCCATTTTCTGAAGATTATTTAAAATGGGAACTTTCTTTTTTTGAATTTCTTGCAGGGAAAAAATATTGTTTTAGTAATGAAGGGTTCCCAGATCAAGATCTTTCTCATTATCATCCATGGGCAGGTAGTACCATAACAGAAAAGATAAAAATGTTACAATCTCAAAAAGATCTTTTAGTTGAATTAAGTGATGTAAGTGGAAAACGTCTTCTTGAAATGGGTTGTGGATTAGGAGGGCTTGCAGTACTTTTTGAATCCTGTGGATATGATTATTTCGCTGTTGATGCATCAAAGGGTTTTGTAGAAATATCTAAGAAACGAGTATACTCTGAAAAAATTAAATCACAAATTATAAACAAAACATTTTATGATATTGCTGAATTTAATCAAAAATTTGATCTTGTTATTTTCGAGGCAAGTTTTCATCATTGTAATCAACCATTAAAATTATTAAAATTACTGTACGAGTGTACTTCTATTAATACTAAACTCGTATTCTTAAAAGAACCATTTCGTTACTCATACGACCGTCCGTGGGGAGTAGTTAGATCAGATGGAGAAACTATGTTTGTTATTAGACATAGGGGTTGGCTTGAATTTGGATTTAGATTAGATTTTCTTTATGAATTGTTTAGTAAAACAGGATGGGTATTTAAAGAAGTCAAAACCTTTCTTTATGAAGCTCAGAAAGTATTCATAGCAACCAAAGATTAATCAGCTAAACACTATAAAAAAGGTTTCAAGCATCAAAAAAACAAATTAGAATATTGGCTGATAAAATATATAAAACGGAGGCTGTTTTCACAACAGTCTCCGTTTTTTTAATAAAAATTTTTAATCAACAAAACTAAACTACCCCGCAAACAGCCTCGTCAGCAAAGCAGACGCGTCAGCAAAGCAGACGATTCAGCCGTTTTACAAAATCTGCAGGGTCGGCTAGTTTGACTCCTTCCACAAGAAGCGCCTGATCGAGTAACACCCCCGCGACATCTGCGATACGGTCTTCGCTTTCAGTGTCCTTTAAGCCTGCCACAATCGGGTGTTCGCCGTTAACTTCGAGGATCGGCTTGATGTCGGTCATTGATGACTGCCCCATAGCTTTGAGCATTTGCGCCATTTGCATGCTTGGATCGTTTTCGTCCGTTACGATGCAAGAAGGCGAATCGTGCAGACGGCGTGAAAGCTTTACATCCTTTACACGATCCCCGAGCGCTTTCTTGATTTTTTCGATGACGGGCTTTGCTTCTTTTTCGGCTGTCTTGTCTTTTTTCTCGCCAAGT
>Ga0099364_10002041_pt1 | contig 32503 bp, 21 predicted proteins | sample TergutTh196P3_FD_73070 | JGI IMG/M metagenome (GOLD analysis project Ga0099364, IMG submission 73070) | Microcerotermes parvus P3 segment gut microbial communities from Pointe-Noire, Republic of the Congo - Th196 P3 | ecosystem: Host-associated > Arthropoda: Insects > Digestive system > Gut ... | reverse complement strand
AATAAGGGAAACACTCGTATAATCGCATGAGGGAGAATACCCGCCTATGAAACTTGACCGATTGATTGGCATACTGACCGTTCTGTTGCATTGGCTCGGTTGTTTCCGATGGGAGGATAATACTTGCTTGTAAATGAATTGCTAACCGCAGTATTCCAAGTATCCGCCATGTCAGTTATCCCTGTTATATGGTGGCTCATAACAGCTAGAAAAAAAACGTCATTCTTTTCTTGGATTGGCTTCAAAAAACCTGTAATAATGGAGAAAAAGAAATTTACGATTTCTCTCTGTGTGGCTTTAGGTGTAATTATTTCAATGTCGTTTGTTTTAGACCCTTTATTACCCGATGACATTCAACTTGCTAATGAGCGTTTCGGAGGACAAGGGATAAAGGCATTTATTCCAGCAATTGTATTTGCCTTTATTGCAACAGCGCTTGCTGAAGAAATACTTTTTCGTGGGTTCATAGGAAAACGACTTTGCGTAAAACTTGGTTTTTATGTCGGTAATACATTGCAAGCGATATTATTCGGGATGTTGCATGGAGCTACAATGTTTCCTGCACTTGGCATAGCAATCCCAATGCTTGTAATTGCATTTACTGGTACACTTGGCTGGCTAATGGGATATATCAACGAAAAATCAAATGGTTCTATAATTTCAAGCTGGCTCTTGCACGGAATTTCTAATTTATATGCAGCAATAATCATCATGTTTGAACTACTATAGCTAAAGCAAATTAATTCAGCTTGATTCTTTTCGCTGTAAAACGGGTCATAGATTTCAAACAGTATTCTTCTCTGCCGCAGAGATTGACGGGCAAATATATTAAACGCTGTAGACAGATTCATACCAAAGTCATTAAACATACTCTCTGCCTGCTCTTAATCTCTCTGTCGAGCCTTATGGTCACATTAATGGTTTCAGCCATTTCAAACACCTCCATGTTTTGGTAAGTTCATAGCAACACAGTATTTCGTGCATTTCAAGTAGTATGCACGAATATTTTGTGGGATATTTTCGCTTTGTGCCTTGCAAGTTTTGGCAACGAAGCAAAGCGGCAAAAGACAAGCAATAAGAGCGAATCTTTCGCTCTCGAATATAGCATGGGATTGTGAGATACAATATAAGAAGACAGCCTCACGGCTGCCCGAATCCACACATTTTTTTCGTAAAGTATCGCCCTTGACGAGTATCAAACTCACCACTAAACTTAGGATTTATTCTACATATTGGTGTTAAAAATGTCAATAGTTATTTAAAAATAAATTTTTGAGTGTTTACTAGTGTTAAAAACTAATTTTTGAGTGCGGAAAGAGTTCGTAAAAAGTGCAAAAAAACCGAAAAAGTTGGACATTTTTGCTAATATGCACTCCAAAAACATACCGTAGTCTTTTTTACGCCGTCAGTTTTGTGGTCAGAATGTAAGATGCATTACGAACAAACAATAATCAAATGGAGGTTATGAACACATGCCAAAAACAGGTAGAAACATTTACAAACGCAAGGACGGTCGCTGGGAGGGTCGTTATGCAAAAGGGCGTAATGACGATGGCAAAATCATATACGGTTCCGTATACGGTAAAACTTGTACAGAGGTTAAGGAACGGATGGCGGATATCAGTAATACAAACCCAGTGTCGTTATTGTCTTCCGTCGCTCTAAATAAATGTGAACTTTTATTTTCAGATGTCGTTAGCCAATGGTTATCCATAGTGTCACTAAAAGTAAAACCGTCAACGTTCGCCAATTACACATCTAAGCTTGATTTGCACATCCTGCCACCGCTTGGGAAGCACAAAATGCAGAGCATAACAGTGGTAGACATCAGCCGCTTCACTACAGAGAAATTAGAAAATGGGCGCATAGACGGAAAAGGCGGTCTTTCGGCGAAAACAGTTTGCGATATCCTCTCTATAATTAAATCCATTGCCGACTTTGCTTTCAACGAAGGCATCATCAGCAACGGGTTTACTATAGCTTATCCCAAACAACAGCAAAGAATTATGCGGGTACTTTCCCGTCAGGAACAGTCGTCACTTGAAGCTGTATTAACTGCCTATATCAACATCCACAAGTTAGGAATACTGCTTTGTCTCTACACAGGCTTGAGAGTTGGCGAAATATGCGCTCTGCGCTGGAAAGACTTATCGGCTGACTTTAGCACATTGTCAGTAAGACAAACGCTTCAGCGTGTCAAGAGTGCAAACAATGATGGAAGAAAAACAAGAATCCTTATTGATACTCCGAAAAGCCTTTGTTCTTTGAGGGATATTCCGATTCCCAAATTCTTGTCGCCTTATTTACGTGATTTTTCTCGCGATAACAGGTCTTATTTCCTGTGCACAGATACCACAACTTTTATTGAGCCTCGCACCATGCAAAACCATTTTGCAAAATATGTAATAGCTGCGAACATTGATAATGCGAATTTCCATTCAACCCGCCATACCTTTGCGACTCGTTGCATTGAGGCAGGCGTTGATATCAAATCTATTAGCGAGATGCTCGGTCATACAAGCGTAAATATAACTCTTAATCGTTATGTTCATTCTTCCTTTGAACAAAAACGCGAGGGGATGAATAAACTCGAGCAGTATTTTGGATTGTAGAATTTTTAGCCGTCAATATGTGTCGTCAAGTAGCCGGAGAATCCAACAGCCAAGTGGGTTTTCCCGGCACTTCTCGTCAAGGGCGATACTTGACGAAATTGTGGCGCATATTGGAACCACACGAGGCCGTTCTGGGAAAGCAAATCGGCTTGTATGAAAAGTATAGTGGATTCATGAACATGAGAGTCAATGGCAGAACTATGAATTATTATCTCGGATAGACACAATCATACGGTGGTTACACATGAACGAGCATGATTTATTTAGCATTAAGAAATTCTCTGAAATTACCGGCATTACACAGGCTGCGTTGCGTCATTACGATAGTGCCGAGCTATTCCAACCGATAATGCGTAATGCAAAAGGATATAGGTTTTATTCTGTCCGTCAAGCAGTTGCGATAAACTTCATCAACGTCCTGAAAAGTGTAAACGTTCCAATGCGGGAAATAAGTGAGATTAAAAAGAATAAATCACCGGAGAAGATGCTTGGGCTTCTACGGAAACAGGCCTTTAAGTTGAATCAAGAGCTTTACAGGCTACAGCAAGCATATGGGATTATTCACACTTATTGCGAGATGATACAAGAGGGTTTAAATGCAAGGGAAGATGCAATAAGTGTCTGTTGGATTGAAGCCGTTCCAATCGAGTTGGGGCCTTCTAATGATTTCAGCAGTGGGTATTTTTACGAGAGTTTTTTCGGATTTTTAGAGCAAATGATTGATAGCAAAGTAGACCCTGCTTACCCCGCAGGCGGGTTTTACAAGAATATGACTGACTTTGCAAATACGCCCGGCAAGCCTTCGCAGTATTTTTCCTATGTTCCATCAGGCAAGGATAAAAAAGAAGCGGGGCGATACTTGGTTGCATATACAAGAGGGTATTACGGAGATTTGGGAGATGCACCAGATCGAATGTTGGCATATGCGCACGAGAATGAGCTGGCGTTTACTGGGCCAGTGTACGAAATGTATCTCCATGATGAAATTACCATTGACGACTGCGATCGGTACTTAATCCAAATATCAGTACCGATAGAAAATGCGAATAAGACTAACAATTGAATGTAAAGGTTGGAGCTTTGGGGTAAACGACTATTGAACTGTCCTTACAGCCGTTATCGTTTCTATCTCGGGAGTTATAAATACATTCATCAGTATGATGGAGGTGATAATGTGAAAAGAATTTCCAAAAAACAAGCTTTATTTGTGATTCTATTTGTAATACTTATGGTAACTTTTCTTTGTTCATGCTCTGACGTTTATTTTCCGCCAAAAGAAGAATTGCCGACTTTAGCTTTTAAAGACACTGTTTTGAATAACAAGGTGTCCTACAATGAGATTAACCGGATCGACTTCTATATACAGGGAACAAAGTATATGAGGGGATTTATAGCTTGTGATACGTACAAGAGCATTCCAGGGCATTTACTTGATACAGCAAACGCTTTATGGAGAGATAAGGATAAAGCTTTTTTTAGGTTTGATTATAGTACTAGGCACACGGACGATTATCCGCTGTCTTTGTCAAAGGGCAAAGTCCCCTTCGCATACTGGATAGACCAAATCCAGTTTACCAGAGACTTCGTAATTGATGCATCATGCTATGATTTTATGTGGTATACGACACAGGAGGGTAAAGGACGGCTATCATATGAGCTCGACAGCAATGGTGATTATGGTGACTTTGACAATGATTATTTAGCGACTACAATATCCAATCTAGATAGAGACAATCTTTCGATTGTTATTACGGATTTGGTTGACAGCAGTTATTCAGATGGTGAAAAATTGCATCGAGCCATGAGGGAGTACACTGAAGGAGGCAATGCGATAAGCGTAGTGCAAATAATAAGCAAATTTGAAGGCGATATTTATTTGCCTTCCGCACCAGATAAAACGTCCTCTTATGATGGTTCAAGGCCGTTGTATATTCTTGTTTTTGGAAACCAGAACGACAGCTCGAGCTTTTTATGCGAATTGAAAAAGAGATTGCCAGATAGCACAGAGATGGATAGCACAAAGATGGATAGCACACAGTCGGATAGCACTGAGCCGGAAAGCACACAGATAAATTACTTGCCCATGTGCGTGATTGCCGAAGAGAGCTTGGAACCCCTCATAGTCAACAAAGAAGAGGACGGATTGAGGGGTCTACTAAACGATGATGTTGCTAGGAAAGAGAAGGAAAATATAGGTTTTGATGAAAGAAATACTTTGTATTATAGGATAACTGACGATAAGGCAAATATTGCTGTTACTCTAAAAATGCCATTTGCCGATTATAGCAAAAAGCCTTTTAGCAAAGTAAAAATAGAGCCACGTCTATTTGGAATAAAAGAGGGAACTAGCAATGCATATGAAGAGCTGTCGCCAGCCGAAATGGACGCAGCGGTTATCGTAGACAAGGAATCATCAACAATTGGCGGTAATGCACATTTTAACGTAACATTCATCAGGCAAGGCCTCAAAGAAGCATCGTTTTCTGAAGGGGTTGTTAAGCTTGCACTTATCCTTGAGTTGCGTGTAATAGGCGATGATGGTTTGGTAAACAGGCTAATGACGCATGCAGGCAACGAAATTGATGGTTCAAAATTTGAGGAAGATAAAAAAGCTGAATATTATGGAGAACGTACCGTTTCGTTGGATGAAACAGTAAATGGTCTTTGGCATGCATATAATAAGCGCCTGTATGATGAGCATGTAGCAAACCTTGTTATATACATTAAGGAGTAAATCCGTCTACGATATTTTTAAATGAGCGCTCATTCGTTTTTTGGTGGATATTGAATATGGGATGCCGTAAGGGGGTTGCTAAGTATGAAAAAAGGATCAGGATGGAAGTATTATTCGAGATTGGCTTTTCTGGGAGGGGTGTTTTTCCTGGCTGCTGTAATTGCGTGGTTCTCAGCGGATTTATGTGGTGTGCTTACCAGTTATAGTTTCGCAAGTACACAGGATAAAACACGTTGGATAGACTGGAACAGAGCAGTTTACATTCTTTCCGCCGTTGTAATATACTCTGTTTTCTTTATATTTGCATGGCGAAACCGGGGGAACCACGGTGACTATGCAGAGCGTAAACACAAAAGGCCCGAGCAATTCAAATTCAGTGCTGTCATAATGCTTATATTGACAGCGGTTCCTATTTCTATTTGCGCCTTGTTGAATCCAAGCATCAGTGGACATGTAATTAGTCCGCATCTTGTTTTCATAATTGTTCCAGTTGTGCTTAGCATAATACTTTATTTTCTTATATCGTCTAACAACAGAAGGGGCGTTTTAGAGTGGTAATAAAAATCTTGCTTATGGAGAGTGAAATATATGGCTGACTATTTAATTGCGATTGGCGGTACAGGTGCAAGAGTTGCGGAATCAGTGATTCACCTATGTGAGTGCGGCTTTTTTTCATCTGATACTCTTAAACTGTTGATAATTGATGCTGACGAAAACAATGGCAACAAGTTAACATCTGAAAAGTTAATTGACTCATATAGAATGTGCCGCAAGTACTATCATAAGGATGGCGAAGAAGGCAGTGCGCTTTTTAAAACCGACATCCAGCCTGTTTTTATTAAAGGAGGCAGGTTCAACGATGATAAAAAACAAACTTTTTCCATTTCCCCAGTTTCCTCTGAGGAGAAAGTCAAAAGCTTTAAGATCGAAAACGACCTGGTCAAAATTTCGAATCCTTCAAGAGAAGCGATTAACCTTATGAAAGCTCTATACAGCAAGGATGATTATACTAGGGATATAAAGGGCGGATTTTACGCACACCCACCAATAGGAGCATTGATGTTTGAACGCTGGATTGAAGAATCGTCAGAGCAGATAGACGGCATGCTTGACAGCATAAAGCAGGATGTGGCAAATGACCATGTACACATATTCATAGTCGCGTCCTCATTCGGAGGTACTGGAGCATCAGGGTTTCCTACAGTAGCGAGGATGTTCAGGGAATCTCTGGCACAGAGGGAAAATCATGATAAAGTCCACGTTTCTGGATGCTTTGTCCTTCCTTATTTCAATGTCGAAAATCAAGGCACAGGAAACAGAATAGACTTCACAACCTTTAATGAAAGTGCCAAGAATTCAATAAAATACTACGAAGAACACGAATCAACACTCTTTTTTGACAAAATCTATGTCTTAGGAAGCGATGAGAATATTATACGCGGCACTCACTGTGAGGGAGGCAAAGAACAAAAGAATTGGCCACATTACATTGAACTTTATGCTGCAATGGCTGCGGATCATTATTTCAATGAAAAAGATACAAAACGTTATAACGAAAACACGGTTCCTGAATGGCTCGGTTTTGAGACTCATTCAAATGGCATCGCCAATTTATCTTGGAATGACTTTCCGCGAGGAGGAGAACTAAAGCAAGCGTGCAGTGAGTTTTTGATGTTTAACCTTATGTATGTTCCCTGTATTCTACATCATTTTCTAGATGTTGATGAAACTGGAGACGAAACCATCAAATTCAAAACAAAGCCGACAGAACAGATTAATTGGAGGCCGATTCTGACAAAGGATTTTGGAGAGTATTCATTGGGAGGGAGATTCACCTTTCACAAAAGCTTTAATGAAAAGTCGTTTTCAACACTTTATGAACATTTCAATTTCCATATTAAATGGCTTTATAGATTGTTGTGTAGGTATGAAACAGCCAACAGCAGTGAAAATATTCAGTATTTGAATCGAGAGATGAAAGGTTTGTTTGGTGACGACGATAAAAGCCGTAGCGTATTTGAGCGGCGATATAAAATGGCATTGGAAACAGATGACAGAAGAAGCCTATACCAAAATGAACAATTCACTAATGACAATATTGAGCTATATTCTTTTGCGTTGGGCGACTCAAAAATCGAAATACTAGAAAAGGCAATATATTCTAGAATTGACCAAATGAAAAGAAAAAAACACAGTATCGGAGTTAATAAAGCTGTTGCGTCAATAATCCAGGACGCCTATAGGGTTATTTGCGAATTGTTTTAACAATGGTGATTTGCGTTATGGAATGTATTGGCATGCGAATATCATTCAAGCAAAAAACAATGCAAAATCAATTTATTATTTAATCACGAATTAAAGGAGTGCTTTATCGATGAAATTACTTCCTAAACTCATAAATAACAGTACCTTAAGAATTAGCATGAAAGGATCCTTCGCCCCTGTAACAGGTTCACTTAGTAGCGATATAGACGTATCGGATAGCAAGAGCTTGATTCCTTGCTCTATGCCCGATGTTTTTGAGCAAGCAATGAAAATACAGTCATATTTGAGGAACATTGAAGACTGGGCTTCAGTTTCAATAGGGCTAATCCAAGACTGGAGAGCCCTCATCACCCTGCTTGCGCTAAGCGAAATGAAGGGTTACAAAATGCGGTTCGTGAAAGTAGGTCTAAAAGGCGCAATTGATTTGTTCAATAAAAGGCGAAGCCTGAAAGAAGAGGGCAAACTCAACGATAGCCGGGAGATTGTAGCCGTAAATGGGCAACTTAATAATATTAATGAATTCCTGAGAATTTGCTCCCGCTCGATCCCCAAAGCGGATGCCCGCGGCTTTATGGCAACTAATTGGTCAGCTATTTATGTTATAGTATATGACCATGACGATAGCAATAGCAATAGCAATAGCAATAGTGATAGCGATAGCCATAGCCATAGCCATAGCGACAGCCATAGCCATAGCCATAGCGACAGCCATAACAAAGACAAAGACAAGGTAGTCGGAATGTGCTCCCCTCTAACGGTAGCTTGTCCAGTAAACAGCAAGGAGTTCAGGGAAATCATTGGAAACGAAATCTTTTCGTTTGTTAAGTATGATGACTTTATTGGAGAATATGACAGATACTCAAATTTTGAAGAAAACTGTAAACACATACTTAAAAGACAATTTGCGGGATTCAATAAAACAGAACTAAAAGCAGTCCTGGAATGGGTTAGAAAAGTAAAAAGGGAGTGTGCCAGAACCGTAAACGGGGCAGCTCAAGAAGGATATGCACTACTTAACAACTTTGAAGAATTTCTTTTATCAATACATGAAGAAGACGTTACGTTCGCTAGGGTTCTGCCATATGCGGACAGTATCTTTGAGAGGGATTCATTCATTGAAGCGGCGAAAATATTTGGTTCAGGTTTCAAAAGCATTAATTTTTCCGCTAAAGAAACCCGCCTAAAAAGAGAATGGAATGCACTATTTTGCGTATTAGCCTTAAAGGATAAGTTCAGGTTGCAGATGCCTGTGTACTTTGAGGAAAACTGTGTTCGAGCGAGAATAGATGACCATGACATCATTATTGCTAATTCCAGCGAACATACATTGATAGAACCAGTCAGCAACATTGTTGCCGTGGCTAAGCTTGATCTGGTTGGCCTTGGTTTCAAAGAAAACAAAAGTGGGGACGAGTACGATTATTCTATCCTGTCTGATTTTGACAGAGCGTGCGTAATTCAGTGGCTAGAAAAATTAGTCGCGAGCGATGAACTCGAGGGAAGAGTTCAAATCAGTGAATATGTTTCTGATTTCAGTACAACTCTTAGAAATTTGAACTCAGGAAATAAAATTACCGTGGTTCACACAGCTTGGGGCAATAACAGGTTTCATTGCAAAGCCCCCCGCAACAGGCCTGATGAAGCTCTAAGCCTGGATATTTTTGATTTTAGTATAGACTATTATATGGCGGCGTTTTTTGAAGATCACAAACTTGATACCAATGACAACCGCATCTATGGTGATGCGCATAAACAGGTAAGGGATTCATGGTTTTCGTTATTGCAGATATTAACATTTAGCCGCCTTAGCAATGTGAAGGTAAGGTATGACGGAACTGATCTTACTGAATACGAAAAACATGAATGTGATAACACAGAATTAATGTATAAAAATAATAAATATGATAAGTACAAAATATCAATAAGTGGTCAACCAGTAGCTTATACCAGCCGAAAAATGCTGTTTACCGTGGAAGACATTGACTCTATCAACCGCAAGGCGAGGGAATATGAAAGTTTTGAAAAGATGATTTTTATTCACCGCCTTTATAACTTGATTAGTTCACTAAAAGACAACTCCCAGTACATAGACGCAAATCATAGTGATTGTGTGATGCTAATAGAGCTTATAAACGAAAACATCACCGAAATGAAAGAAGAACTTAAGGGTATTCTTCCTGTAGCCGAAAAGTCCCTCATTGATGACAAAGCTGATGAAGAAAACATATTTTTCCCCCTTAAGGATGACGAAGACTCAAAGAACTATGTTTCAACGGCAAGGTTCATTAGTAAGTACGTCGAAAATAATCTCTTTTCGAAAAAACTGCTGATGACAAAAGACAACAACAGGTTTAACCTTGAAATTGACAATATTGACGATCATGAAGGACATTCTTCGATATACGCTATAAGAGAGCTTGACTCTGATAATAAGGAAAAAGAGCTTAAGAGGGATAGCAATCCTTATGGGAGGGTGTTTATTCCAATAACAAATGACGCAGCAGCCCTGCTCTTTAGCAAAATCCCAAGAGATAATTTCTTAAAAGGCGTTCGGCGTTATGGATTTGATTATATAAAGGCGATAGTAGACGAGCCAACCAAAACAATAAAAATTATGCTTAAGCTCAATGGCAATTCATCCCCATTTCCATATATACGAAACTATAGTATTGCCAGCGAGACTGTTGATTCCGGCAATATCAACAGCTTTCCAGACGTTTTGGTATGGCCAAACGTGGATATAGAGGACTGGAATGCGTATTTTCTTACCATTGCTGAAGACTTGGCAAAGGCGCCTGGATCATCCGGCATCATAACCATAAGTGTGCCGGACGAAATACTTACAGGTGATGGCGCATCCGTTTGCAAATCCGATAACTACAGTGTATTAGACAACAAGAAAGGCATAGACGTCAACTACCCGTTCACAGAAAACGGAAACGCAAGCGTGGAGGGTTTAAACATCAAGTCACAACAACTAACTGTTTTTCCATACTTTTTAAGAGTTGCCGTTGGAGATGCTTACGGGTATATTTTTGTGCCCTCGGAATCAAGCTCCGATAAAAATGACTGTTACTTGACTACTAACTCAAGCCCAGAAAGCCATGTTGTTATAGGCGTGGATTTTGGGACGACAAATACCACAGCATGGCTTTCTTCTGGTCCAAACGAGAGCGCATTCGATGCCCGATATGCCGAGTCAGCTTCAATAATACGCGAATACGTAAATAATATGAAGGAGATCAAGACAGCCCATCACATTGCTGCCCAAAAGTCGCCAAGGGATCTCAACCATGACAAAGATACTGACTGCGATGCAATTATTAACTCTGCCATGCTTTTGTACAACAAGAAAAAGACTTCGAATCTCCAGACATCTATGCCGATGCCATTTTTACATATGAATATATTTAGGATGTCTGGAAGCGAGCTAACCACACAACACGGATTTTTGAATGTCAGCAAAGGGGAAACAGTATTAAGACACAATATGAAGTGGGGTGATATTAGTGCCGCAAGCAATAGAGATTTAACAAACAGCGCCCAGCAGCGCTTTGAAAGCGAGCGCGAGGCTGAGCGCATGGAATTGGCGGCATTCTTAATGCAGTTCACATTAATGTGCTGCAAAGTTGCAAAAGAAAAAATGCATACAAATAGCGTAGAATTTAGAGTATCTTTCCCTTCGAGCTTATCCTTGAAAAAAAGGAACATGCTCATAGAAATATGGGAAGCTCGAATTCTTAACCCCAGCATAGGACTGGAAACACTAACAGGCATGAAAATAGAAAGCGACATAAAATTCTTCACGGAAAGCTATTGCGCTGGCATTGCTCAAAATAAGGATAGTGGGTTTTTTGAAGCAACGGCTTCGCATGAAACTGGATATCTTTCCATTGACATAGGCGGCGGCTCCACTGATATTGCATTGTTTTATAAAGACATGGAGCCCGTTGCACAGATGTCAATCCCCTTTGCCGCCAAATTGCTCCTATCTGGTGATGGAAGCAAATACACCCTCACAGAGATTGTCGATTCGTTTAGAATCCTTACGAAAACTATAACATCAGGGTATAACGCCATAAAAAATCCTCATATAATAAACAAATATGCTGAATATGGAAGTAAATTGAAGGGCTATCCAAAAGTTCTGGAACAAATGAGCTTGTGTAAAAACGACCCTCAACGCAAAGATCAGTTCAAGCTACTAACAGACGTCGTTGCAGCAGGGCTTTATGAGGCATATCGTGTGATTAGGCAAGCAGGACAACTTGGTCAGTTTATTTCGTTTAATTCCCTGGTAAGAGATTTAATCAAAAAAGGGAAGCGGGGATATCTGGCAAAAATTAAATTCGGGTTGTCCGCGCTAGCCTTTTTCGTTGGCACAGCCTTGAAAAAGCTAAGCGAAACTGATAAGCCTTGCAAAACCGAAAAAATATTTGTGTTGCCTGAAACATTGGACATATATTTTGCGGGCAATGGCGCTCGAATACTGGATTGGTATATGTATAACGAAGAAAACTTCAGGATCTTAGGAGTGACAGGGGTTAGAGGTCATGAAGAGTATGCCGGGCATGTTATTTTTAGCGAGTATATAAAAAAAGGCCTCAAGAAAACCAGTAATGAAATAACCATAAATATACATATAAACAAATTGAATCCTAAGCAAGAAGCCGCCTTTGGCCTCACAAGGGCAACGGGATCTTCCCAAATTGATGACGAAGCCAAACTAGACAGCCTGGCCCCCATTGGGATAAACAAAGGCCTTGTTGAAATGACACTTAAAGAGTTTAAAAGACACTTGGAGGAATGCCTTGAAAAACCAGAATTCAGTCATATTGATATAAATGAGTTTCAGTCGTTCTTTGACAACGAAGACAAAAAAGGCCTTAGGGATGCACTGACCAGAAAGATCAATCCATCATTTTTTCAGAAGCATGGAAAGACTGAAGACGTTATTGCGTTTTTAAAAACATTCAGGTCAATATCTGAGATGGATTGGAAAGAGTTGTTTGGCAAATTGAAAATAGATATTGATCCTGATGTAGACATTGGGCATGCAAACAACGCAGCTATCAACAGTAAAGTGAGCGCGGATGTAATCAAGATTTTAGAATATATTGAAAACCCCGACGATAGGTTGAGAAACGTTATGCCTATCTGGGACTACAGCCCCTATACCATATTGGAGTACGCCGCTATGGTGTTAGAGGGAAACGCTGGAATGTAACGCAAGATTAATGCTATTTAATTGGAGGGATGGGATTTACTTGAAGAAGAAGATGAAGAAGCAGACGCAGACGCAGACGCAAAAACAGACGCAGAAGCTAAAGCAGAAGAAGAATGACCTTATAATAGCAGTTTGCTCATTTATCATAACGCTTTGCGCATTAATAACAATTCCCTTATACAATAATAGCCAAGTAGGTGGGAATAAGCTGTCGATTTTGTTCATTGCCATTCCGGTCATGGTCATTTTGGGCGCAATATTTTGCTTGATTTACTGTTTTCACCGCAATAAGATCATTAGAACATGTGATACATGTGATGCATGTGATACTTGTGATGCATGTGATACATGTGATACATGTGATACATTTATTACAAGAGAAACTCTATTATTTATTGCATTGTATTTTGCTCTTATAGCGGCTTCTTCTGTCCTTTCAGTACTGCTGAGCAATAACATGATAATCGTAGTGATGGCATCTGCCCTTTATTTGTACGCAATAATCAAAATAACAATCGACGCGGAGTTCATGGCTAAAGAACCGAGCAAAGAAGGCAACGATTACAATAAGATATCCCTCGGAATAAACATTTCACTAAAGAAGGACATTGAAAAAATAAATGAGAAATTGAATGAAATGGCAGGAGAGTATAAGACCTTAAATGCAAAAATTGAAAAGATAATAGAAGAGGGGCACAATGTGCAGCTGGTAGCATTTCAACAGAGGCATACAAATCCATCAGAAGAAGAATTAATAAAGGGGATGAAGACTGAGGAAGACAGAATAAACTCTGATGGCATTACAGGCGGGGGAGAAGAAGCGCAAGGAAAAGCATTTGACGTACGGGTTCTGGTTGGCGAATACAACGCTGCGCTTGGCGAGTCTGATCCAATAAGAACCCTAAAGAAATGTTATTCAATAATAGGTTGTGGGGTAGTAAAAGAAAGGCGGAAGTCGTCCTTATATGAACAGTTGCCAGAAGATTCATATGACGAATTTGCTAATGGTATAACAGATGGCAAGTTAATTGCAATTTTCTGTGAAGATGAAAAGAAGGTATGCTTTATTGCCCCACATCCGTTTGATATAGACAGTAACTTCAGCATTGGAAAGGAATATGGCTTTAAGAAACTGTTTAAGGGTTTCAATGGCAAGAATAGAAGCTTAGTTGAATTTGCCACGTTCGAAAGAGATGGAAACAAAGTCAAGTTTTCAAAATTTGTAAACAAGGGGGAACTTGCGTGATTAAAGGATTACATATATTGTTTTTTGCCGCGATGCTAACTCTTTTTACCTTTAGCGGATGCGGCAACAACGCTGGGGAGCCAAAACAGGTGCCATCTTCCGATGGTTACGATACGAATGCAACTGGAGGCGCTATTATAACAGGTAATGAAGAGACAGAGACCGAGACAGAAAAGACAAGCGAAATAGGCATTAATGGGGCTGGCGGGAAAGACGGGACTAGCGGGAAAGACGGGACTAGCGGGACTGACGAGACTAGCGAAACCGACGGGTCTGGCGGAACCGACGGGTCTGGCGGAACTAACGGAATGGGCATTGAAGGGCCGGAAGGAAATAAAAATGGTGGCTCTGGTTTTACTGGTACAGAAAACGGGTCAAGTACCGTACATGCCGCTGACCCCATAATAATAACATTAAGGGAATTGCTCCCGTATTTGCCCATATTTAACGCGAATGGCGGCTATGAAACTGCACCTAGTTCTGAATTTGACAACAGGGGCTTGAATATTAAGATAATAATTGATAACAATTCGTCTGTAAATGACATTTTGGGTAATGGTTCTGACATTGTTGGACTAACATTGAACGAATATGCACTTGCTTACAAGGAATTACAGGACAATGGCACAGATACGAAAGCCTATCACATTGTGTCAGTATCAAAAGGGAATAATATGGTGTTGAGCAATAGTGGCATAAGCGCTTACGAAACCGGAGAAAGCAGGGTCGGCGCGACAGGGGAATACGATGCGCTATACAGCTTCCTGTTAAGCAGATATGAAGCTTGTAAGACCCGTGACAGGTTGAACCCTGGCTCTCCTGGTGAAAGCAGCAATTTCCTAAGTTCATTGGAACACTCAGTGGATATATTTGAAGATTTGGATAAAGCGTATACATCCCTCGAAAATGGAGATATAGATTATTTATGTGTAAGCAAGGAAGAATATAATATCCTGGATTTAAGCCATGGGATCCATCCTGGCTTGAACAGTTTTAGCGAGACAGACGAATTGATCTTTTATGGGCTTGTATATAACGAGGGTTCGGACAAGCAGTTTTCATTCTCCGACTTACTGTCAGGGACCCACTTTGTAGCCGACAAATATAGAAATGGCAACATAGTCTCTGATACAGTCTCTGATACAGTCTCTGATATAATCTCTGATACAGTCTCTGATATAATCTCTGACATAATCTCTGATACAGTCTTTGATGATTTCAAATACCTAAGTAAGGAAGAGAGCAGGCAAATCATATTTGCCAACAATATCGGCCGAAGTATATTTGGCGACGCAATAATAATAAGCGATTCCATTAATGGAAATAGCCGTTTAGAGCCTATCTCAACGGCTGTCTTTGACAGTACGATGCTTGACAGGTCGGTAGCACCTATAGATAAGTTTCCAGTGGGGGATTATGTCGGGATGCTCATTGGCGCCATAGATCCTGATGTAGAAGGATTTCGATTTGAGAGAGGATACAAGACCGATGCGTCTGTGCCTCCAGGGAGAGTTATCAGCCAATCCCCATCCGCAGGGACAATGGCTACAAAGAACAGCGTTGTATCCCTGACAGTGTCACAAGCCGAAAGCATAACACATGAAGCTGTCCCTAATCTTGTGGGACAAACAATAAATGCAGGCATTGGTCTTTTGGAATCTACAGGGTTTGTATTAGGGGATGTCCTGTACAAATACTCAAATGAATTTGCTGAGAGCTACGTCACCGCACAAAGCGTTGAACCGGGGACACTCGCTACAAAAGGCAGTCTTGTTGGCTTGGAAGTATCGATGGGCATGGCGCCAGATATCAGCACTGCAATTCCCGATCTGTTTGGTAAAACGAAAGAGGAAGCTGATGTCATCTTAAGCGAAATTGGTTTGAACCTTGGTAATGTCAGTACAGATTTGTCATTAAATGAATACATGGGAAAAGTTGTTGGTCAGACACCAAAAGTGGGCGATTTGGTTAACCCAGGTTCATTTGTTGATATTGTATTAGGTAGCGAAAGGGAAATATTTCCTTTGGATATACTGTTTGAAGCTAGAAAATCTGGAAGATCAAACATCAAGCGTGAGTGTGGATTTTTCGAAAAACTCCCGGACATAGTAAGCTACGCAAACCTTAAACCCGACGGAATCATCCAGATAGAAGGTTTTGTGTCGAGCCAATACAGGGATGAAAGATTGCGTAATAGCGCAGCCAATATGGGGCTATCCTCTCGGAGGGCACATACAATCGCGGAAGTGCTTCGTGTAGAGCTACCCAACCATGAAATAATTGCCTATGGCTGTGGCGGGATTTATACTGGTGGCAAATACACGGAAAGCAATTTCAAGGCGACAATTTCATTTTATTACAAGTGGTAGCGGGATTATATGCTTAATAATAAATTCCCCGGATGGGATTATTTTTCCTTGATTCATAGACAATCAGCCGCTGGAGGTAGTTTTTCAAGAATCCCAAGTGAAAAACTTGCTCGCTTGACCGACGGCGCTTATACGCCAAACAGCCTAAAGCATTTGTTTACATTGGGGTTTTTGGATGAATTCGAGATAGGGATAAAACCCATAATTGAGCAAAATGACATCGACTCCCCTGCGAATGAACATGAGGAGCGCTGGAGGTTTGCCCTGGCTGTGACTATATTGTACGGCGAAATGAGCATCGAGGCTAAATCCGAAACAATTGATTTTTCGAGTATTGATTTGGAGGATAAGGGCGTCCCTTTATTCTTGCGAATAATAAAAAAGTGCTTGCCAAAGCGATATGGCCCTGAAATAAAAATAATGCTTGCAAGGAGCGTAGACGGTGAATTTGAACCCTTTGCGTATTCATCCCCATATATTGTCAACCCAACAAAAGAAATGAACATTGCTGTCAGAAACGACAAGGACTGTCCATTTGCGTTGGTTGGGCAAAAGAGAAATAGGATTGATGTTCCAATGACGTTGCTGGCCCGTGTTGCGGATTCTGTTTCAGGAATGAAGCCATTGCTCAAAGTTTTGATCCATGCGTTAGAAGCCGCTTTGGAATGCGCCGAATTCTCCCAGGCACATTTTTTGATTAAACGTTTTCTTAAAAAATTACATGGGGCAGACTACGGGGCTTATGACAAGTACAGAAGAATAGCAGGCAAGCCCTTAGTTGTTATTTCGGGATACGAGCCGTTCATCCCCTTTGACCGTGAAAGCGTGTTCACGGAAAAAATCTGCTTCTTAAACGAAAACGATGAAGAAGACGAGTTTTGCATGTTTAAGTCTTGCTATGGCAATTATGGCGCATCTGAGATTGTATCGGGAAAAGCAAATAATGGCGGCAAATACGATGTCAATAATAGCGCTAAGAAGTATTCGGCCCTTCTGCCATTTACAAAAGAATTCATTGAGAAGCATTTGTCAGATGAAAAAGGAGCACCCCTGGAATGCGCAAAGACATTAAACCCCTCAATTTCCATCATTGCCACTGCCACTGACTCTGTCACTGCCACTACCTCTGATTCTGCCACTGCCTCTGATTTTGCCACTGTCTCTTCCACTGCCGCATATTTTTTCATAAAACTGTATATAAACAATGAATTTATATATTTGTCAAATAAGTACTCTTCTGAAAATTTCTTGATTAAACCGGGTTCTGGGCAAGATGCCATATTACCTGGAGTGGCTGTATGGCCCGACAAAACTGATCCTCTTGATGATTGGAATGAGTATTACATTTTTCAATCAGAAGACAACAGCAATGAAAAAAACCTATGTAAGGGTTTGTGGTTTGACTTGTCTGCAAAATATGATATCAAAAATATAAATGGTTCAGACAAAGGTTTTGTAACAGGGCAAAAGGGAAACCTTTTTAAGACATATCAGATAAATAGGTTTCCATCCTTTTTGTATGCCGAGCTGAATAATGAATATTGTGGGGCTGTAATATTGAGCCCCCGAGGAGAGATTGATAAATTCAGGAATAAACATATTGCAGTAGGAATGGACTTTGGCACTACTAGCAGTGCGGCATATATAGCCGAAATCCCGGACAACGAGGTTGAATGGTTAAATCCTAATAAGTTGGATTTTATTGACAATTCCGTGTTGTGGGCAGTGTCCCCCAAAATCCTAAGGGATTATGGAAGAAACGCTTTTATACCAGGCCTCCCCTTGGGACGAAAAGAGGACAATGATTTTGCATTTTCATTTTTTACTGTATTGCATTTATTTGACCTAAAGGCTGAAACCTCATTGATCGATTCTAACAACTTGTTTGTTGGTGCTGAAACGCTGGAATATCCGGATTTTGGCAATGTGCCAGATAACATAAAATGGAATGAGGAAGACTCTTCCTATGCGGATTTATTTATTGAGCAATTTGTGAAAATGTGCGCATGGAAATCACTAGAGCGCGGGGCAAAAAAAATATCATTCAGGTTGTCGTTTCCTTCATCGCTTACCAGTGCGGATGCCTTCGAAAAACGGGTGGAGGGAGCATTAAAAAAGCTTTCCTTTAGACATCAGGAATTATCAACGACGACAGAAAGCCGCGCGGCTACTCTATACTTCCACATCGACAAAGTATAATGCAATAGAAATTACCGATAGTCAACAAAGCATAGTAACGGTCACGCATCCATTCTCACCATATTTGGGTCAAAACTTTATGCTCGTCAGTAGTAGGATCAAAGGTGGCAAAGAAAGGCTGGTCTGTCTGGATGATGCAGGAAACAGTAGGGTTTTCCAAGCCGCATGGACAAACTACCACGACATAGGTATGCCTGGATTGACAACTGAGACAACAATGCGCTCCAGCAAATCAGGCTTCAGATTTGAAGACTTGGAGAAGTTGTCGAAACTGCTGGAAGACTTGAAAAGTGTGTAACCCTAAATATGCCGTTTTGATACCCTAATTATGCCGCAGTATCGTGCAAACTCACAACTGTTCTACATAAAGGCAGTTAGCACGGGTGGTTAAGTAAGACGAAACATTATTATATTAAGACTACATTATGGGTATTGACGGACATAAAGTAATATAAAAAACAAATTGACAAGACAACTCGAAAACGGTATAATTATAGTAACGTATTATAAGGAGGATTCTGTCAAATGTCATCAAAAGAGGAAGCACTGAGAGCCAATGGCTCTTTCAACCACCGCTATAGAAACGTACATGCAGATGTATTCAAAACCAGTCGATTTTTTGACGCGAGGGACATTGTGCAGGTCAAATATGAAATGCTGCGCGCCGTCGAGAGGGACGGGGACAGCGTGACCGATGCGGTCGGTGAGTTTGGGTTCTCGCGCAAAACATATTACCAGATAAGCAGGGCTTTTGATGAAGGTGGGCTAAATGCGCTGGTGCCAAAGAAAACAGGCCCGAAAGGTCCGAGCAAGTTGCGCGGAGAGGTTTCCGGATTTATCGATTCGTTTTTATCTGGCGATGAAAAAGCAAATGCGAAGGAAATTTCCGGGCAAATGGAGGCAGAGCTCGGAATCCGGGTTCACCCAAGGACAATAGAGCGTTACCTTGAAAAAAAAACGAAACCTACCGCAGTGCGGCAACAATCCGCTGAGTAACAACCGCAGTGAAAGCGATTACGAAGCGCTTCGCTCTGCTGTGACAGAAGGAGAGGCGCTTCGGGCGGACAAAACAATCGGACTGACTGTATTCGTGGCTTACGGCGCGTTTGCGTGGATTAGGCAGGGACAATGCACGAAAGAAGTGGCGCCGCCCGATGAAACGGCGCGGGCGCATGGCCATAGGCACAGCGCGGAATATCTAGTGATGTTGTTGGCAAACTTGGTCGAAGCACACCAGATGGGCAATAAACAGTATTTGCACGGCAACGCGGAATGACTGACACATGTCAAAATCACACATATAGGAGGGATTCATCGTGGATTGCGGCAACAGTAAAATAACGAATTTGCACCTATCAAAAAAAGCGATCGTATATATCAGGCAATCAACACAACGACAGGTTTATGAGAACTACGAAAGCACCATGCGGCAATATAACCTGAAGGATAAGCTGGTTGATTTGGGTTGGCCGCCAGATAATATACAAATAATTGACCAAGACCTCGGAAAGTCCGGTGCCTGCTCTAAGGATAGGGATGGGTTTCAAACGCTTGTTGCGGAAGTATCTAACGGCTTAGTTGGCGCGGTAGCCTGCATAGAGTGTTCACGATTGTCAAGAGATTCCGGAGACTGGATCAAGCTGACGAAGTTTTGCGCATTTACGAATACGCTCCTCATTGATGCCGATGGCGTGTACAACCCAAACGCCTTTAACGACAGGCTCCTATTGGGGCTAAAGGGCACCATGAGCGAAGCCGAGCTGCATTTCTTAAGTGAACGGATGCGAGGCGCCCTAATGAATAAGGTCAGCCGCGGCGAATTGAGGATACCCATCCCGATTGGGTACATATACGATGGCAAACATACGATCAAGGATCCTGACATTGAGGTGCAAAAAGCTGTGGGATTGCTGTTTGAGGTTTTTCGCCGCCAAGGCTCCGCCCATAGCGTTGTTGCGCATTTCAGGGAGAATCGACTAGAATTCCCCCGCAAGTCCGGTTGCGGATTCAACAATGGCAGTGCGGAATGGGTTTCGCTTGACTACGGCACTGCATTAAGGGCTTTCCATAATCCATTTTATGCCGGCGTGTATTCTTACGGGCGAAACCAAAGCGCGTGGACTCCAGAAGGGAAGAAGATAAAGAGGGTTCCGTGCGAAGAGTGGCACGTTTTCATCAAGGATCACCACGAGCCATATATTTCATATGGGGAGTTTGAGGAAAACGAACGCATGATAGACAGCAATCGCCTCGACAAAAAATACAAAAGCGATAACTCACCTCCGCGGGAAGGCCCGTCATTGCTGCAGGGGATTGTTTACTGCGGCAAATGCGGTCGCTCAATGCGCGTAAATTACCAGTTTTACTGTGGTCAGACTGCTCCTGTTTATCGCTGCGAGCATGATCTTAACAAATATCGCGAGAGGTTGTGCCAGAGCATACAGGGGTTGACCGTTGACAAAGAAATCGCGCAATTGCTTGTTGGACGGCTCACGCCGGAAGCAGTTGCGCAATCGGTGGATATACAAAAGGAGTTGGATAGCAGACAATACGAAACCCTCACTTTCTTCCAAATGCGCGTCAGCAAGTGTGAATATGAGGTTAACCTGGCGCGAAAGAGATATATGAACGTTGACCCGGAAAACCGCCTTGTGGCGCTCCAGCTAGAAGCGGCTTGGAACAAATCGCTCAAAGAACTTGATAATGCCGAAAATGAATACACCCATCAAGTCGAGGTAGCCGAAATGATAAAAAGGGAGCGCGACTATTCTTCTATGGAAGGCCTGCCACAGAGTTTTCGCGAGGCGTTCTTATCTGATGATGTCAGTTACAGAGACAAAAAACGCATTGTTAGGTATCTGATAGAGGATGTGACGCTGCTTAAAACAGAGCAAAGCATTGTGGTTCAAATCAGGTTCAAAGACGATGTTGCACAAGTAATCGAAATGGACGCACCGATGAACACATTCAAGAAACTGGCTACAGATAGGTCTGTTATTGATTATATTGATAAGGCTGCAGAGAACCACTGCAACATTGAAATTGCCGATATGCTCAATCAGGAAGGTTACAAACCCGGCAGAGGGGGAGAATTCTCGAAAGACACAGTTAGAACACTTATGGAAATGTATTCAATCTTGAGCAAGAAAAAAAGATACATAAACCGTGGTTACATTTCTGCACCGGAAAAAGCGGAAAGCATGGGAATATCAAATTCCCATCTGCACCAGTTGGTCAAGTCAGGAAAATATCAAGGAGAATATGTCCGCGTAAATACAAAAAACGAGATCTTCTTTCCACCGGAAAAATAAGAAATCTTTTTGTTGGCACATATTTCGAGTAACAAAAAAATAGAGTTGATAATATGATATTGGAGGAGCAGTATGAAACATCATCCCAAAATGACAGTGCGCATATGCGCAGCTACGAGGTTGATTTGGAGGAAGGTATAATCTTAATGGACATTGGGGGAGGTAGCGTAGACTTTTCCCTTATACAAAGTGATGAATGCGGGAGGCTGGATTTTAAATTCATTGAGAATAGCCTAGCCATCGCTGGGAAGTCTATCTTAGTCAGCTTGTTAGCGGAAATTAAAAATAATCTTAACACTTTTAAGGAAGTAATGGTTAATCTGGGAATGGATGAAGAAACAGTAAAAAAATCAGCAGGGTTTGATGCATCAAAGGGCAATAAAGAAACAAAACAGTATGCGCCATTTGAATTATACTGCGAAGTATGCCTCTCGGGGCTGGATGAAAAAAAATTCCGGGAAATCATTGAAAACCAGGAAGAAACTAAACTAGGCTATATATCAACCATTATACTATTTAACCTCTCCGCAATTTCTTTCTATGCCGGGAAACTGTTATGTGAAGCAGATCAAAAATCTCGCTCGAGCGGGGATGTTGGTTTCATATTTTCCGAATCACAATCTATTAAGTATTTGGCTTGCGGAAATGGATCTAAACTCTTTAGCTGGGTCAAGCCAACAGACATGGAGTGTATAGAGAAGGCATTTTTAGCTGGCATAGGCGAGCGCGGTTCAGATTATTCCGTGAGAATAATTCAAAGCAATAACCCCAAATCAGAAGTGGCTTGTGGCCTTGTAAGCGTTCGGCATTTGGACAAAGGGAGCAAAGAATCTACCCTGCCTTTTTTTGATAGGATTATAATTGACAAGAATGGAAAGCGGGAAAACGAAGCATCAAAAACGTTCCTTTCTTTCTTCAACGAATTTATTGATTTTTTTCGCTGCAACTATGTTGGGTACAATAAGTTTAACAGTTATTTTGACAGCATGTTAACGCAGGAAAATATGGATAGACTATTGAACAGGACTATACAGATGCGGCGTATGGAAACAAATATTTCTAAGCTTTATGCCTTTTCACTTGATAGCATTAATAAGGAATTTAGAAGATTACTTTAATGTATTGGAGGAAAAATAAGTGTCTAATCCTAAAAGAGATTATCAAAAAACGCAGGATAATAGTGGCTCAGATGCGTGTATGCGCTCTGATACGTCTCAACCGGACTTTGACATCGAAAAGCATATAATTGATTTGGAAAAGTTGATAAAACAGCAACAAAATGAACTTGCAAATACAAATGAGAGAATTGTAGATTTTAGCGGGAGGATTGTCAACGCAAATGAGAAAACACTAAAACAGATTTCGGAACACTGTGAAGATCTAAGCAAGAGGAAAAGCGAATTAATAAACTGCATTGCCCGCAAAGAAGAACAAATACATAAGCAAAATGGCTTTATTGCTGAAAAAATTGAGACTATGCGCGTACAAATCGTAAAAATCGAACAACTAAAAAGTGCGATAAATGAAAAGGAGGAGAAATGTAAGGCACTCAGTGCTCAATACAATGATTCGGTTATAAAAAGAGCGCAATGCGAAGCAATTATCTCAGACTATGAGTATAAAAAAGACAATATGGAGGAATTGCTATCAACCTACGATGAGTTAGTGTATAAGGTGAATGAATTAAATGAGAAACGCAAGGAGTTAGAGGAATGTGAAGGCTTGTCTGACCCTTGGGATAAGAATATAGCCCAATTTACGAAAAGGCTAAATGACAAGCATCCAGAAAATCTTAGTGATTTCATGAGCTATTTTGCAGACAAGGCTACTTCTGAGAAATACGGCTATTTGATAGCTACCCAGAGCGCACAGGGCATCGGTATTGGACTTGAAAATGTAAGGTTTATAATTAGCAGTGCGGAAAAGTACTATGCCATTTACTATTATGGGCTTTCAGGCTTTGGTTATGCTTATGTCCCCCCGAACACAGAATTTACGTATGAAAAATTCAAGCAATCCAATGGCAAAGCACTCTTTGACACCGAATATAGAGGATCAGCTTCAAAAAAGTTGATGGTCGCAAAACAGAGTCCTGCTATTCTAAAAAAACAAAACGGCGACTCCAACATCTACGAAGTCTTTAAAAAAGGATCTGTTGAGTTTAGCTAGACTTTTCTGTGCCCTTTTACCCGAGAGCGAAAAACAAGCAAAACATTTAACGCATTTAGCGATCATTTAACGATCGTTTACCATCATTTACCAATGGTTACAAAAGGTTACTAAAGGTAACAAAAGGTTACCAAACGGAGAAATTTGTGTAGGAACCCAACGGGGCTTGTGGTATACTGGTCATGCGCTCCGTTGCCGTATCATTGTTTTCTGCGTTGGCGATGGAAAGCAATGGCGCGTTTCAAATAGAAACAGCGGGAACTTAAATGGTGCGTAATAAATAGAAGAACCACGCAAAAAGCAGTATTCCAACGCTTGCGGGGAGTGTGACATTGGGGTGTCTATGGCGTATATATATGTGTTGTCTGCCATTCGCCCTGTTGCGTAGCAAGTCTGTTGACAAATCTTGTAGAGAAGCATAGATTCATATAAGCCTAAATCCATATAAAAGTATATTTATGTTTTTGGAGGATGAAGCGTGAAGATTGAGAAAGCAATTATAACAAATCAAGCATTAATTAAGCCAAAACACGAAAACCATGGGCAGTTTGAATACTATAAACATTTGATTGTTCCAAGAGAGGGAAATCAATGCACGGTTGCCATAATGGAAATCCCTCCTCTTAAAGCATCCTATCCATATCATTACCATATCGCCATAACAGAAGTGTTTTATATTATTTCAGGCGAAGGCGTTACAATCACGCCGGAAGGCGAACGCAAGGTGTCTACGGGTGACGTGATTGTGTTTCCCCCTGGAACGGCGGGAGCCCATAAGATATTGAATACTTCTCAGTCGGAAACATTGCGTTATATAGATTTCGATACTACTATGCAAGCAGACGTAACTTTTTACCCGGATTCACAAAAGATTGGAATGATATTGAATAGCAAAGCAAGCAAAGACTTCTTCAAGGAGGACAGCGCAGTTGACTATTATGAAGGCGAATGATTCCAATAATAGGAACATAATGTGTAGATAGATGGATTCTGTTCGGGTAAATGGCAGATAACAAGCGGTTTGGCGAAATGGCGGTCAGTGTGGAAACGTGAGATCTTCTGCGCGCCTCAACCTCTGTGATAGTTCAGGCTCTGGTTCGCCCCTTCCGCCACTTAGCCAAGCCGCCTCACGTTATGCGAAATGGCTCCTAAAATTATTGTAAATTATTCAAAAAGAATACTTGAAACTTGTAAAAATTATGATTCAATGTTCAAAAGAGGATATTATGAAAAAAATTGATGATTTTAGAGAATGGGCGAAAGAGAATAACTGGAAAATTACTCTAAAAAATAATGGTGTAAATATTCCCAAGGGTATTTTAGAACGATATAGTATTCCCAAAGAATATAGAACATTTTTGGAAAAAATTGAAACTTGTGTTAATGAAAGTGAAAATGTATGGTTTTTATGTATTGATGATTATTTTCCAAAATCAAAAGATGCTTTTAGATGGAATGAATTTGAAATAATGAGTTTAGAAGCTGCAAAAGATGATCCAAATCTTATAAATGGAATAAGAAATTTTTGGAATAAACATTTTCCAATAATAATGAGTGTAAAAGGGGAGTATGAATATTTTGCCATAAATGTGGATAACAATAAAATTGTATATGGTTATGAACCAGAATTTGAAGAATCGAATAAAATCATTGCAAATAATTTTGAGGATTTTTTAGATAAAATCGTGAATGAAGAAATAGAATTATAAAAAATATTGTACGGAGCCACTTCGCATAACATGTCAGTATACGCCTACGTACGCCTACGTTACGCATACGTACGCTTGCGTTGCGCATAATTTACGCATACGATTACGCCCCATGCAAATGGAAGCACAGAGCGGCAAAAAGACAAGCAAGAAGCGAAAGGCTTTTCGTTCTCAGGTATTTCACAGGGAAAACATCATCTTTCCACAATACCGCTCACACTTTCAAAACGTTTGAAGCGTGTACCCTGAAAAGTCAATGTACCCCACTCAGCCACAGGAGCGTTTCTGTATATCCGACTATTGACAGTGAACTTCATCGTACTGCCAGTGTCAAGTTCATAAATCAAATATAGCGTTTCGTACATGTTTATAACACCGTTGGCATCGGTATTTGTAGTCGTATCGCGCTTTTTGTCAATCAGTCTGGCATTTGTCGCGACAACCGGTGAACTCTCGTTTTTGATGTATTGAGTGATCCCTGATCCTATGATGAAGCATAAAGCTATGATAAAAATGAATACGAAAACAACGTGCAAGACTACATCCCCCTTGATATCTCAGTGTAACCATTATATAGTATAGCAGACTCTGTCCGCAACCAAACCAGCAGGTTACCTCTCAGACGAAAACACCTTCGTGGAAATCTAGATGTGCCAAGTTTTCACTTCATTTAGCCAATATTGAGCAGACGTAATTGCTCGTTTGCATAACCGCTCCAAGCTCGACGATCTCCGTAGTCAAGCAGATTCGTCCAATTGATTTTATCTGGATTTTTTGATATGATTTTTTTCGTAGCCAACTTGTTATCTTCGAATTCTTAATACACTGGGGGCAATTGCGAATGAAGTCCGTGGATCTGATAGTACCATGCTATAATGAAAGCCCTATGATCGAAACGTTTTACAAAACTACAACCGGGGTAATGGTCTCTGTCGAGGGGTATTCTTTCAGGTTCATTTTCGTTGACGATGGAAGCACGGACGACACGTTGGACGTAATCAAGAAGCTATCGCAAGGCGATGAGCGCGTAAAGTTTATCTCGTTTTCCAGAAACTTTGGCATGGAAGCAGGTATCTACGCCGGCTTAAAGAATTCCCTTGCGGATCTAGTTGTCGTCATTGACGCCGATCTGCAGCATCCGCCCGGCTTACTGCCGCAGATGATACAAGCGATTGAGGAGGGCTATGACAGTTGCTCCGCCAGGAGGGTGAGCAGGCAAGGGGAGCCCCGGATAAGGAGTTTTTTTGCGCGAAGGTTCTACAGGGTGATTAACAGAATGTCGGATATCGATATTGTCGATGGGGCTGTCGATTATAGAATGATGACAAGGCAAATGACGGACGCTATCCTTGAGATGAATGAGGTTCAGCGGTTCTCCAAGGGCATATTTTCCTGGGTTGGTTTTCGAACAAAGTGGGTCGAATTCGAAAACGTTGAAAGAATAGCCGGCGAAACAAAATGGTCTTTTTGGAAACTCTTTAAATACGCAGTTGAAGGCATAACAGCCTTCACAACCGCGCCGCTAAGGTTCGCGTCGTTTGTTGGTGTCGGCATATCTCTGACAGCGTTCTTCCTGTTGATTTGCGAACTGGTTAAAACGCTGATATTTGGGGTTGGCGTCCCCGGGTACCTGTCAACATGGATTATGCTTACGATGCTTGGAGGCATCATGATTCTATCAAATGGCATCCTGGGGGAATACGTCGCAAAAATGTATTTGGAAACCAAAAACAGGCCAATTTACATTGCCAAAAGCACTAATATTGGCACCAATATAGATAATAATACAGCACAGCAATTTGGGAAAGGCGAGCTGGTTGACGACAATGAATAAACATAGAAAAAGCAAGCAAGAAATCTACGCCCAGTTTCGAGTTCCAAAAAATATACAAAAAATATACGACTACTTTTTCACCTCCGAGAAAATAAACTATCTTGTATTTGGTGCTTTAACGACGCTTGTTAATATCGCCGCTTATTGGGCAGCGACAAAACCTCTCGGTATTGACTACAGGGTTGCAACCACACTCTCTTGGGTGGTTGCGGTCGCCTTTGCGTTCGTCACAAACAAGATTTTTGTCTTCAAAAGCAAGAGCGCTAACGCAAAGGCACTGCTAAAGGAAGCAGTCTCATTTGTCATTGCCCGCATGATGTCCGGGGTATTTGACCTAAGCTGGATGATTTTTGCGGTAAATGTGGTCAACATGGACGACTTTATTGCAAAAATAGTTTCAAATGTAATCGTAGTAATTATTAATTATATCCTTAGCAAACTATTTGTGTTTAAAAATACCAGCGAAAACGATGGTCTGGGCACTAACCAGAGCGATAGCGTGGACAATGGCATAGATGATAGCCTGGATGCTGGCTTGCACGATGGCATAGATGATAACCTGGATGATAGCGTGGACGATAGTATAGATGATAACCTGGATGATAGCGTGGGTGCTAGCTTGGACGCTAGCTTGGACGCTCACCAATATGCTGGCCTGGGCACTAGCCTGGACGCCGACCAATATGCTGGCCTGGACACTAGCCTGGACGCCGACCAATATGCTGGTCTGGACACTAGCTTGGACACTGGCTTGGAAGCTAGCCTTGACGCTAGCCTGAGTGCTGGCCTGGACAGCCCAGATTCTGCTGAGTCAAGTGGCGATGAGAGTAGAAGTTTAGCGGATGATTTCTTTTGCGCTTTGTGGAGCCTAATGCGAAAACATGGTCTGTTGATTCTGTCTTTTTTTGCGCCCGCGCTGCTCATATGCATAGCGTTTATCGCGAACGGCATGTACCCCGGCGGAACCGGGAGCATTCTCGTTATTGACAACTACCACCAATACACGCCATTCCTAATGGAGTTCTCCGATATGCTTAAAAACGGGGACAGCTTTATGCATTCATGGAATGCCGGGCTGAGCACAAATTTTCTGTCAAGATACGCATATTACCTGGCGAGCCCGCTCAACTTTTTTTCCATTTTCTTTAAAAGAGAATTAATAAACGATTTTCTTCAATTGCTTGTGATTATCAGAGTCGGAATTTCAGGTATGGCGTTTTTTATTTACCTGAGAAATAGATTCAAAAAAGCCAACATTAACACAATAGCGTTTTCATGCATGTACGCCCTTTCGGCGTTCGTGCTTGCATATTATTGGAATGTTATGTGGTTTGACTGCATATCCATATTCCCAATCGTAATGCTCGGTCTGGAACGGCTCGTCGATAGGAACAGGGCGCTGGTATACTGCATCACCCTTGCCGTGTCTATCTTGTCAAATTTTTACATCGGTTTGATTGTGTGTATTTTCTCAGTCATCTACTTTATCTTTTACTATCTTTGTCAAAATCCGGGGTTTAATATCAAGAAAATCCTCGGCAGGACGTACACATTTGCTATTTACTCGCTGTTGGCTGGCTTTGCCACGGCTGTTGTGACGCTACCCGCGATTTATGGCCTTACCGCGTCGTCAAACGCTGGCGCCAGCTTCTCGCGGAGCGTCAGCATTTATAAAAACGTCTTAGACATTGTGGCAAACCATCTAACCCTGGTTCAGCCTTCAATAATGGTCGGGCTACCCAATGTGTACTGCGGCGTCGTAGTGTTTTTCCTTTTGCCACTGTACCTTCTCAACAGAAAAATAGCATTGCGGGAGAAGATTGTGTACTCGCTGCTCCTTGCGTTTATGATCCTTAGTTTCAATTTAAACATTCTAGACTTTTTGTGGCATGGGATGCATTTCCCCAATTCGCTGTTTTTCCGGTTCGCTTTCATATACATATTCCTGCTTTTGGCAATGTCGTATAACGCCATTGTCAACCTTGACGGGGTGCGCCCGCGCGAAATCCTTGCCATATTAGCCGTTGCCGTCGGCTTCATATTCTTTATGGAGAAACAGCCATCGGAGAATACGGAAACGATAGTGACGTACATCAGCGCACTGTACCTCATGGTATATAGCCTTATCCTTTATGGCATCAGGCACTTCGACAAAAAGGCGGCGAAAACCGCCATAAGCGTCATTTTTGTCATTGTAGTCGCCACCGAGTTGTGTATTAATGCGTGCTACAGGGTCGGCGAAGCGGGCATATTTTCCAGAGACAACTACCTTTCCCGCCTTCGTGAAGTGACCCCGGCTGTCGAATGGGCGGAATCCATGGAGGACGGCTTTGAGCGGATGGAATTTACAGAACAGGCAAGCTACAATACCCCTGTTGTGTACGGCTACAAGGGCATCTCTCATTTTTCGTCCACTTCTTACGTGAAAGTCAACGACCTCTTTGGAAATCTAGGCTTTATCCATTCCAACGCATGGTACGTGTACCGGAGCAATACCCCTGTCGCCAATTCCATGATGTCGCTAAAATACATACTAAGCAAGGACAAAGACTTTGACACCGGGGTCTACCCGTATTTAGGCAGCATGGGAGGTGTCCGAATACACGAAAACCAATACTTCCTGCCTATCGGATTTATGGTTAACAGCGACATACATAATTGGAACCTTTCCGGGGGTAACCCATTTGAGGTGCAGGAAGACTTCCTTGGCAAAGCCCTGGGAAGGGGCATCAACGTGTTTAACGAAATCCGGGTTGAACCGGGAAGGCTTGAGAACATGCAGATAACCAACATAGACGGGACGACTGTAAGGTATGTCAAGACGGATCCTCTGAAACCGTCGAGCGCGGTACTTACCGTATCGTCTGACAATAGCTGCCAAGCCTACGTTTTCGCCAGGTCATCGCAATCAGAAAACCTCGAAGTAATAAAGGGCGAGAGTAAAAACTCGCACAGCATCAGGTACCCTCAAATTATTGATTGCGGGTATTTAGAGGCAGGCGGGAGCTTCGAAGTCTCGTTAGAATTTCCGGCCGACGTCGGCGGCGACTCTTTCACCCTTATCGCCCGGGGTTTTGACGAAGAAGCGTACATAATGGCGTATGAACGCCTAAACAGCCAGGCCTTTTACGATGTTGAGTACACAGATACAAGCCTTAAAGCAAAAATCAATGTCCTCGAAAAAGGCACGCTGTTCACCTCAATTCCGTACGACGACGGCTGGGCGGTAAAAGTAAACGGGCAAATACAGGAGAAGGGCAGCGTCGGAGGCGGCGCTCTGATGTCGCTGGAGCTTGACAGGGGGGCATATGAAATAGAGTTCAACTATTTCACAAAAGGGCTGCTGCCCGGCCTGATTGTCACGCTGATATCAATAATGCTAATCGCTGTCCTTGCCACAGTGCAAAAGCGCGAACTACAGGAACAACCACGCCCACAAACGATCTTATGAAACAGCTGATAAACAGGGCACCATATGTGCAGATACGCTCAAAAAACGCAAATATAACGTCTCCAATAAATCCATAGTCAACATTAATATTTTACGTGAATTCACTTATTTTAAAAACAAAAACGATAGTCTTGCTGTAATAAAGTAAGGCAAAATTTTCATGGACATTACCATCAACTTATTATACAAACCAACTACAACTACTCTTTTTCTTTTTATAAGAGCATTATATCCTGCCTTTGCAACTTTATCAGATGTCATAACAAATATCTTGAAAAGCAACGTGTGTTCAATCTTCGCTTTCATAGCAAATTCAGTTTTCGTGGCTCCTGGGCATAGAGTAGTTACGTTTACACCAGTTCCTCTCAATTCACTGCTAATCGCCTTTGAAAAGCTTAATACATAAGCCTTTGAAGCGGAATACACAGCATTAACCGGAAATGGAGAAAACGAACCGATAGAACCAATATTAAGTACGTGACCGTCCCTTTGATTGACCATATCTATTACATAGTACTTAGTCAGCTCCGTAAGCGTTAGGATGTGAACTTGTAGCATTTCTAATTCCTTTTCTAGAGTAGTATCTGTGAATAGGCCACACTCGTTAAATCCTGCGTTATTAACCAATATGCTAATCACAAGATTTTCATTTTTTGTTTCTTGATATATTTCAAGTGCTGAACCTTTCTTACTTAAGTCTTTTGAAATAGTAAAAATGCTAACGCCATATTTTTCCAGTTCTCTTTTTTGTAAAGCAAGTTTATCAGAGTCACGCGATACCAGTACCAAATTGTAGTGTTTTTCTGCAAAACACTTGCTTAGTGCATAGCCTATTCCGCTTGTAGTGCCAGTAATTAAAACAGTTTTCATCAAAAATCTCCTCATATGTGTCTTGATTATGATATTGCTGAATATCCGCTTTCAAGGTTCAACATCTGCCGAACACCCCGGATATACTGCATTTGGATCAATTCATTATAATATTAATATTGATTCATTTCTATTAGTTGTCTTTTTTTATTATTCCAAGCTTGTTCCATAAATGATTCTACTCTCGTTCTAACGTTTGTTTGTTCAATCCCGTCATCGACAAATGTGAACATTGGTACATTTCCCTTTTCATTTCGAAGTTTATTTACACATGCAGTTGTAATTTTCCCTAAACAGCAATAATTCGCAAATAGTTTAAGCTTCAAATAGGCACCCGTCTTTTAAATGGAATATAAGCACCTATTCAAATACCCCCCCGTCATTGCGAGCAAAGCGAAGCAATCCAGGCACCGAATTAACGGGAAAATACAGCAAAACAGAGATTTCACAGACTAGATTGCTTCTTCGCTACGCTCCTCGCAATGACAAAGTGGGGGTTCTGAACAG
>Ga0099364_10002040_pt1 | contig 32516 bp, 35 predicted proteins | sample TergutTh196P3_FD_73070 | JGI IMG/M metagenome (GOLD analysis project Ga0099364, IMG submission 73070) | Microcerotermes parvus P3 segment gut microbial communities from Pointe-Noire, Republic of the Congo - Th196 P3 | ecosystem: Host-associated > Arthropoda: Insects > Digestive system > Gut ... | reverse complement strand
AATTTCCCAGACTTAATGTTACCACATTTCGTTTCCCGGACTAAACGCCACTCCCCCCGACACTGTGGCACTTACTTTGGGAATTTACCCAAAAAATTATTTTTCGCAAAACGGTTGACTTTTACAGATTTTCTGCTACAATAGATATTGATAGAACCCCTCACACCTCTCCGCAGCAATGCGTGATGTGACCCATGAGGGGACATTCTTTGTATGGGGTAGTAATCATGTTAAAATCGCCGTTTACATATTCGCAGCAGATAGAAAAACTGCGCGAACATGGTTGTAACATCGCTGATGAAGCGTTTTGTGAAGAAATATTGTCTCGGGTCAGTTATTACAGACTGTCGGCATACTTCCTGACTTTCAGAAGAAAAGACGGAATGTATTTACCGGGGACTGACTTTGACAAGGTTTACAGGCTTTACGAGTTTGACCGCAAACTGCGCCGTCTGCTTTTTTCCGTAATCGAAGAACTTGAAGTATATCTGCGGGCGCAATTATCGTATTGCCACTCCCACAAATACGGCGCGGATGGCTATACGAATCCCGCAAACTTCAATTTTCATCACAATCCCAACGATTTTGCTTCCCGCATCAGCGATTTGGTGAGAGGGAGTGACAAACTTCCGTTTGTTAATCACCACATCAAAAAATATGAAGGAAAGTTTCCACTGTGGGTAATCATGGAATTGTTCACATTCGGTATGCTGTCATATTTTTATGCTGAAATGCTTACACCAGATCAGAAGAAGATAGCGCATAATGTTTTCAAAACGTCCGTAGCCAACGCAAAAAGCTGGCTTTACTGCTGTACCAACCTCCGTAATATCTGTGCCCATTCAAGACGTTTGTATAACAGCACTTTCAGTGTCATACCAGCAAACATTCCCAATATGGACAAGTATACTGAACGAAAACTGTTTGCGGCAGTCATGGCGGTTAGAGCATTATGCCCAAGTGCCGAGAAATGGAACAATGAGTTTTTGCCCGCAATGTCAGCGTTGTTTGACGAATACGGAGATGCTGTTATTTTGCGGTCTGTCGGTTTCTCTGCTGATTGGGAAAGCCTTATGATAAAGTAATCAATCACGTTTTCAAAAAATCCAACCCATCGTACCCGCTACGCAGCAGTTCCTTAATCTGCGGGTCGTTGGGGTCAAGGACAAAGCTCTCGAAGGCTTTGTCCTTTTCCTTGTCGTTCAGCCGCTTTGCCGAGCCATGCTGGTACTGCCCAACGGCGGCGGGGGTCTCGATGTCCGGCGTGACCTGCCGCAAATGGCTTTGATACGGCCGCATATTCGTGAGGAAAAACATGACGCTCATAATAAACGAAAATCCCGACAAGCATAGGAACAAGGTCAAGTGCTGACGGTCTGCCGCCATGCTGCCGATGCTCTCGAAAAATCCCGACATTTCAAGCGTTTTCATCTGCCCTGATAAAATATTGTGCAGGGCAGTGGAAAAGAAAACACTGACGAAAGTGCCGATTAGGAAAATTGCGGCACACATGATGATTTTAGGTTTTATTTTCATGGCTCTATTCCCTCGCTTTCGTCAAGGTCACGGTCCAGTTCAAAATCGTCTAATTCGCGCCCGTCGTTGGAGAATAGAATCGTGTCAAGGACTTGTATAATGCCGTCAATGGCTTTCCGTCGCTGTCCGTCCTCGATATTTTCCTTGCCCTTGTCGAGTGTCATATGGAATATCGCCGAGAGTTCCCTGCGGGAAAAGGGGAGATCGGCAAGGGTGTTCCCGGCTTGATAAAATTTAAGCAGACGTTTATCGTTTGCGCCCATGCCGAACATAAACCCCGCATACAAAGATTTTTCAATTTCAACTGTTGTCGATGCCCGGTCAGAGGTGTTGTTCGGATATAAAATATGCACGGGGATATGATATTTCAGAGCGGCAACGGCATCATCCGGCGTGGTGAATACCATATCATCCCGTTTGTAACCGTACACATGGAAACGCTCTTTAACTATTTCCCTGACATATGCACCGAGATTGGCGGGGATGGCTTCTGCCTTGCGCTGTTCCCGTGAAGCCATAAGGATTTTGGATAGTTGCGTGTCGTCCTGGGCGCTGAGATTGTATTTGATGCTGCTGACTTCGCCGTAACGATTGACGAGGGAGCGGAATCGGTCATTGTACTCCGCGACATCAATCGTGCGGGTCGTTTCGGGATATAACTGATTCGGCTTGAAAGTAACATCAACCGTCCGCGCGGAAAAACTGTTATGACGAATTTCATCATTATGCTTTCTGTAATCTAGTTCGTATATGTTCCCGATTGGCCGACCGCCGCCATTTTCCACTACCTCAACCGCAAAGGCTTTCACGCCGTAATAAGCCGTGTCGCTGTAGTACGGCCATGAATGGTGTGCTTCGTGGTTGCGGATATGGGCGCCGCGTTCAGCAAAAAGGCTTGTGCCGCTTGTGCGCGACAGCCATAAAAAATGACTGCCCCCGGCAGCCGTTTCAAGTGTTTCGACATCGTAATTAAAATCGGTCTTGTAGAAAAGATTGTTGTTGTCCACGATTTTCCGCAGGGCGGATATGATGTCCATATCTTCAAATTTTCGCAAGGTATCGTCCTCCCTTCATTCCCGCGGGTAATGAGCCAAGCGCCCAAATGCTTGCATTTGGGCATTTGGCGAATGCCGCGAGGGTCAGATACCGCGCAGCTTGCTGCGGGGTATCTGGCTATGGCTCGTAGCCGTCCTCGGCTTCTTCGTCCGGCTCTGCGTGGCTTGGATTTATGCCCCGCCTGACCTCAATATCCCTCGTAAAATCCCTCCGGCCGGTTTCGTTTGATAGATCGAACTGTTGCAAATGGCAATGGGTTTTGCCCAATGCCTCTATAAACGGAGCGGTCTGCAAACGATATATTTCATCGGGTGTCAGCGGTTCGCCGCCGCCGCATTGGAACATGGTCATCGAAACGGTCAGGTTGTCGCCGTAATATTCCAACAGGGCCTGATACTCGGGATATTCTTTGACATCATCAAAAGACGGTACTCCGACGGCATACATCTTTTCAAGGTCGCACATACCGGAACCGTACATCAGCACTTCCGAATACGGCAGGCTCCTGTCAGGGCTGTTGATTAGGCCGTCGAGCAGTTTTATCTTTTCGTACCCCTCGGCAAAGTCCGTCTTATGACTTAAGATAAAATTACCGACCGTTATCTCGTACTCATTGATGGAATAGCGCCCAATCATGCTTTGCGTTACAGGGTGGCCTTTGATTTCCTCCAAGTTCCCCGGATGACCGCACACATAATAGGAAAACTCCCTGCCGCAGCAGTAGATTTCAACCCTCGAATATTGCAAGCCGTAAGCGCCAAGCAGGGCATCAAGATCCCGTAGCCGTTCCACGCCGTACTCATCGGCGTGGATTCCCCAACCCCATACTGCGTTGCCGCATGACACCTCCATGCCTTTACGTTCCAAAAACTCACAGCGGCGTTTAAGCTCCAAAAGGCTGTTTTTCGCGTCCTCAGAATACACCCAATCCCGGTCGTAATGCTCGACGTGGATTCCTTTATAATAGATGTACCCATCGTGGTCACGGGTGATATGCTCTATGTCGTGCAGATACGGCCTGATGTATGTGCCGTCGATAACGACACGTCGGTACAGCTTTTCAAAAATCTCGCGTCCTTCCTCGCTCAAATGGCCGTTTGCCGCATGTTCGATCAGCTTCAGGTCGCCGGGGTCTAAATCGTTTCCGTCGTCGGTTTTCTTCAAGATAGCACAAGCCTTATCGACCGTATCATGCAGTTCGTCCATTGATCTGCCCATAATCCACCTCCCAATTAGAAAAATGATGATAACGGCGGCGATAACGATAGGCAACCTCCGAAAACTCTGTTGCGCAGATTTGCTGCGAATTTTGTCGCAATTCGAAGCCAAAAAACGTAGGCGTAGCAGCGCTACGGCGAGGCTTTTTGGCAAAAAAGTGCGGCAAAAGGCGCGGTAAAGGTGCGTGACAGGGGTTTTCGGAGGTTGCCAATAATAATACCTACCCATACCGCGCCGCTCATGGTTCAAGCCCATCGTCCTGTTCATGTTCTGTTTCCCGTGCGTAGGAATGTGCCGCCTCGCTTCTGACCGGCATATCATCCTCAACCCTTTCTTGCAGAACGTACATAACGGGCTGGTTTATCTTTTCCGCATAATCAATCTCGCCGCGTCAACTGCGGTTGACGCAGCATACACTTTTGAGATTTCGTCGCCGCACACCCAAAGCTCCGAACAGTATTCAATCAGTTTCATGCCCATGACAAGAGCCTTCTCGCGGTTTCCGGGATTTTCGGGCAAGAACCCCTGCCACGCCAGATGCGGGGCCAACGGGATATGGTTACAGCCTGCGACGTACTCGCAAAAACGGTTCGCTTTTTTTAAGTTTTCATCGACGTTCCCGCGAACGGGGGAACACACATATGGCAACCTCCGAAAACTCTGTTGCGCAGATTTGCTGATATTCATGGTCGCTTAACGTATTTCTGTATACACAGTATTCACCGTCATTCAAAATATCCGCAACGGGAAAGCCATTTTTGCTTACTTTAATATCACCGTTCCCCGGTGTACAATCATAACCTTGCTTTTTCAACGCGACTTGCAATAATTCGATGAATTTTACACGGTCAATCATTACCTGCCCTGCCTTTCCCGCCGTTGCCCGACATCAGTTTTCTTAAAGCGGCGTAAATGATGGCAATTATCAGGAGGATTATCACCACCCATGTCATTATCCCCACGGTACACGTTTCCGGTTCCTCCACGGCATCCGACACGGCTTCAGTAAACCCCGATCCATTCACCGTGACCCTGTCTTTCGTTACGGCTTCAACCGCTCCTTTATCCGTCGCAATTATCCCGCCGCCATTACCGTCATCATCCGATACGGTGATGGGGCTTGGGGCCGGTTTCTTGGCCGGTTCCGGCGATGGCATCGGTGTCGGAAGTGGTGTCTGGAGGGGGCTTGGCTCCGGCCTTGGATATGGTGACGACCCTGGATATGGCGTTGGAGCTGGATGCAGTGACGGTATGGGATATGGTTTTAATGCTGGATGCGGTGCTGGTTTTGGTGTCGGCTTGGCTTCCGGTTCAGGCTCCGGCTTCTGTTCAGGTTTCTGCTTCGGTGTGGGTTCGGATTCGGGTGTTGGTTCGTGGCCTCCCCCGTCACCCTTATCCTCGCCCGGTTCAATCGGGTCGGGAACGGTGTCCGGCAGAGCAGTGCCGTCATCCCCTTCCTCGTCTCCGCCATTTGGCTGTCCATAGCATCCTCGTGTATAGCCGATCAGGTAAAGGCCTTTTTCCTCCCGTTCGCGGCCGTTCGGGTCGAGTGAGAAGCGTTATGTTATTTAATGGGTTTATCGTTAACACAAATCAGCAGTTTGTCAGCAATCTGATTTGATAGAGAGCCGTTAACGATTATGTCCGCGTATTTCCACGGCTCTTCTTCCAAGAGAAATGGATGAAGCAAGGCATCCCACCAGTCCGTGAATTCCGTCACGGATTCAAGCGTCCCGCCATTTTCCCCGGCGGCAAGGTCGCGCCGGATAACTCTCATTCTTGCTATATCCGGCTCCGTGTCAACCCAAATGGAATATGTTGCGATTTCTCGCAGTGTTCGCCTGCAAGCTCCCATACCTTCAATAATAAGCGCCTTGTTTGCGTCAACCTCAATAAATCCACTGCGATTTTCTTTTATCCACCCCGGCGGCCTGTAAACAACATTACTTCTTTCAAGCCAAGGTTTAATAATACCGTCGAGCATTTCTTGATCCCAATATATAGGGTCTGCGCACCAAGACACATCATCCGTGGCAAGCACGTTTGCTTTCAATGCACCGCCAAGCTGCGTAGCCAGGGTAGTCTTACCCGAGCCGGCGGTCCCATCAATAAGTATAAGCGGTTTTGGCGTGATTCGCTGTATCTTGGCCGCCAAATTCGATATGGTTTTTCTTTCCATGTGCAAATTCCAAGTGATGGGAGCATTTACTGTACCTCGCATAATTAAAATGCCAAGAAATGATTTATCTCAACCACACAAGGGCTTTTGGCTATTATATAGCTGTCAATGTCCTCGGGGAAACACTTTGCAGCAAGTGTCTTTACTGAACCGTACCAGTCTCTATCCTCTGGACACGACCGCAAATGGTCACGAAATGCTATATGTCTTTTTAGCTCTTCTGAATATTCTGGACATACATACAAATGATGTCTCATCAAATGGGGTTTGTCGCTGTACTTAAACGCCTGTCTGTCTTTTACTCCCAAGTCTCCTTCGTGCGTATACCCTATACGTGATAGTGCTTCTTTTACCGCTTCAAAAGAATTATAGTTCTTTATGACTATGTCAATATCAATAACAGGCTTTGCCGCCAAACCTTCAACAGAGGTGCTGCCAACGTGTTCTATTACAATAAAGAGATTATCAAGTTCAGACGATAATTCGTGCTTTATTTTCTCAAACTCTTGTTTCCATTTTTTATCGTATGGAACAACAATAACCTTTTTCATAATACCTCCGACAATGACGAACAAATTTTAATATGTAGCTTTTAGTTATTCACAATGATGTACCAAAGAACGGGTTCGTGTTGTAGCACTTCATAATTCTCAAGCAATTCTTTAGTGGACTTAAATGTTATTACAGCAGCGATTGCACAGTCAGTAGTTCGGCTTTTATTTCCAAATCGGTTGTTTAACATAACTCGTTGACCGTGTATGAGCATTTCGGCATGGACAATCCCGCCGTCGTCTGCACGGATAACCGTATCCAGTTTGGCATTGAATGCCTTTTCGTAGACTGGCAATGCTTCTTCGCAATCACCACAGAAATGCAAGTGAGGCACAAACATATTATATCTCCCCATTTCTATCCTGGGCAACTGCGATTTTATTACCATCTGGGTCTAAGAATTGGAACGAATACGCACCCGGATCGTAGATTGCAATACTATTGAAAGAATAATGGCTGCCTTCGACAAACGGCTCTTCTTGAAAGACAGTTTTATAAAAAGCCGCAAGACGCTGTGCATTGTCCGTTGTTATACATATTCCACCAAACCTCATACTGATACCTCCTCATATTCGTTACCCCCGCTCATGCCATCACTTCCTTGCCCAACCACGCTTCAATCTCACGGCTGATGCCCAATACTTCATCATCCAATCGTCATTTTTCTTTCCCCTCCCAAACCTCCATGTCTTTTTCCCGTTCATTGCGCCTCCCCTTTTTCCTTGATGGGAAAGAGTAAATCAAGCTGCATGCTTTCCATGTTGCCGCTTTGATTAAAATGATAAAAGTTAAGTATTTCTTCAAAGCCCTTACCAACCCTTATTTTTTGCGACTCCCTGCGCGGAGAATTCCAATCATTTATATATTTATCACTTGCGTTGACCCATTCACCGAGCCGACGCCAATCTTGAAAATCCCAATCACGTAAAATATGGGCGGCATACAGCCCGCCGTTGAATTGCTGTTTTTCAAAGGGTGCCGGGACTTCCATATCGTCGGGAATGGATATCCATGCTTCGAATATTTTCATGGGTGCATCGAGCCCATGATACTCCGGCGAGCATACGAAGCCGCGTACATCAGGCTTGATATGCAACAGTCCGCTGTCGTTTACGAATTTACTTATCATGCCCATTGTTTTGTCTTCGATATCCTCGCTGTTGGTGCAGATGGCGGCTTCATCATAAACCCTGTAGGCATAATCTTCCATGCGCCCGCTCTCAATCAAGCCGATTTTTTCATAATAGCGGAGCATACGGCTGGATATGCCGAGGCTTTTTGATACCGTGCCGACTGTCTGCATTTGCTTCATTGTACTTGCACCTCCTAGTATTTATCCAATGATAAAGCGTGACACGGTGTCCGTGTCAAGGGAATATTTTTAAAGATTATTATTTTTTCAAATCTTTAAGTTCCAAAAGATTGACAGCAACACAGAAATAGGTTTTTCAGCACATTTGGTTTATGTACCGCTCTATTTTATCCACGGACTGCTTGTATACAAAATCCTTGACGGATTCGGCTTTCCCATCAATCACCGTAAACAGGCAAGCCGGGCATATAGTCTGCGTGACATAGGCGGCCATATCTTTTCTAGTGGCGTATCCCGCGTCCCCCAATCGTCATGCCCGGATATAAACGTCAACAGTTTAAGCATGTTTTTCACCGCCTTTCTTTGCTTCTGTTTCTAAAATCATCCAAACTTTTCCAGCTCCCGTGTTATTAGTGTCAACGACAGCCGGAGCGCATCGAGATTACGCGACGCCAGCGTTAATTGCGCTTTGGCGGCGGCATTTTCATTCCACTATTTCACTTTACAAAAGTGTAATGATGTGATATGATGGTGGAAAAGTGAAATGAGGGCGATATAATGCACGAAAAAAGCAATATAGAATTTAAACGGGAATACACTGCCGACATCAAAAAAGAAGTCATGGCCTTTGCAAATTCAAACGGCGGCGTGATACATGTCGGGCGTGACGATGACGGAAACGCTTACCCACTGCCCGACATGGACGGAACACTCACACAGATCACAAACAGCATACGCGATGGCATCCTGCCGGATGTGACGATGTTTGTCCGCTATGAGACCGATGAAAGCGGTGTTGCCGTGACGGTGGGCGAGGGCACACATAAGCCGTACTATCTGCCGGAAAAAGGCATAAAGCCATCCGGTGTCTATGTGCGGCAGGGCGCGTCCAGCGTTCCTGCCAGTTTCGAGCAGATCCGTGAGATGATTAAAATGGCGGACGGCGACAAGTTTGAGGCCGCCCGTTCTTTCACACAGGACTTGACATTCAGGGAAGCCATAGAGGAATTTGAGCGTTGCAAAGTGGCTTTCGGTGAAAACGAACTGCGGACACTGGGACTCGTCGGGCCGGATGGCCTGTATACCAATCTGGGGCTTTTGCTGTCCGACCAATGCAGTCACACAATTAAGTTTGCCGTGTGGGGTGGCACAAAAAAAAGCGAATTCAAGACCCGCAAAGAAGTCGAGGGTTCACTTTTTAGGCAAATGCGATCGGCTTTTGATTTTATCAGCCTGTCAAACAACCTCGCCGCCAGCCTTACGGGCCTCGACCGCATAGAACGGTATGATTATCCAGAAATCGCCGTGCGCGAAGCCATGCTAAACGCCATCGTCCACCGTGATTACGGATTTTCTGGCAGTATCATCGTCAATGTCTATGATGACCGCATGGAATTTGTCTCCCTAGGCGGCCTCGTGCCCGGTCTGCGAACAGAGGATTTGTTCGTGGGTGTTTCCCAACCGCGTAATGAGAAGCTCGCTAATGTCTTTTACCGATTGAAACACATCGAAGCATACGGCACGGGCCTGCGGCTCATCATGCAATATTACGAGGATTTTGATGTCAAGCCCGAAATAACCACGACAAACGGCGCATTTTCCCTGACTCTGCCGAACATGAACCACGCCAGATCGCTCCGAAAAGCGCATCAGATGAAACCGCAGCACAAGGTCATCTTGGATTATTTGCGGAGTAACCCCTCCGTCACTAATGAAATCGTGCAGGATATTCTGTCCGTGAAACAAACGCGTGCCTACGGCATAATCCGTGAAATGGTCGGCACAGGGCAGCTCGTCAAATGCGGCACGGGCAAAGGGGAAAACGAGTATGTTTTGGCGGATGGGCAAGGAGGCTAAGCAGGTTTAAGATAAATTTGTAGCGACAACGTATTGATAAAACGCAAGTTAATGGTTGCCTATTATAATGCGCGGAAAAATATTTATGAATGTTCCATATGAATATTTTCTATCTTGCGAATGGAAGATGATATTGCTTTATGTGCGGTTTCCAATTTGGAAAATTTGTGAAAATGACTCACTTGGCTCGCATATGTGCATTATGCTATAATACAGCCATAAACCGCACCCATAAACCAAAATAATTAAAGGGGTCATCCATGTTTCAAGAACTAGACACACTATATGGCAAGCTAAAGAGCATAAGGCCGTTGTCCGTTGAAAGCATCAGGCGCTTGTCCGAAGATTTTATGATAGAGTACACCTTCAATTCCAACGCCATTGAGGGCAGTACGCTCACGCTGGAAGAAACCGCGCTGGTATTAAAAGAGGGTATCACGGTAGGCGGAAAACCGCTGAGGCACCACTTGGAAGCCATCGGTCACAGGGATGCCTATTATTACGTTGAAGATTTAGTTAAAGACAAAGCCCCCGTTTCAGAACGAAGCATAAAAGAAATCCATTCCCTCGTCCTAATGGATAGGCAGTCGGACAAGGGCATATACAGGAGCGTACCCGTCAGGGTCAGCGCTTTTCATCCATGTCAGCCTTACGAAGTGCCGATACAAATGGAGCGGCTGATGATTGATTACAACGGGGAAATGCAAAATCGGCACGTTGTTGAGAGAGCCGCCATCTTCCATTTGCGGTTTGAAACAGTTCACCCATTCATTGACGGCAATGGACGGGTTGGAAGGCTGCTCTTAAACTTTGAATTGATGAAAGAGGGCTACCCGCCTGTCAACGTCAAGTTTTCAGACAGGCAAAAATATTATGACTGTTTCAATCACTACCGCGAGAACAACGACCCCTCAAAAATGACGGAATTAATCGGTGGGTATGCGACCCGTGAATTGAAACGCTACATTGACATAGCGGAGCAGTCGGAGAAAATTCGAAATGGGGACTACACAACCCTCGCCCAATAAGCCCCCACCCGACCGAAAATATCCGCCGACTGCCGCGCCACATAATCCTTAAAACCCTTATCGGCGGAGTTATTTGTAGCGAAGTCCAGATATGTATCTTTAAGCGTTTGAAAAAACGTCGCGTCCGTTCCACCGCCCAGCCGGAAACGCTCGAACAATGCCCCGACATTCAAATGAAACCCCGCCTTTTCTTCTTCCGTGTGCCGGATGCCGCCCAGTTGCAGATAATGCTTGGTGTCCGGCAATGCCTTCGGGTGTATGGCCCCGCCATGATAGTCACGGTTTAGGGTATGCAGATTATGGGCAAAGCTCTCATTGATATTGCGGTAGTCGGGGAGTATGTCACGGTTATGCTGATTGTAACGCTCGGCCAGTTCATGGAACTGCTGCCTCATGTCGCCTTCCAAGAATTTATCGGCGAAATACTTAAGGGCGCTGGTGGATGAGGCCAAATCCAGCCACGCCTCGGCGGAGGTCATGTAGAGGTTGTTATCGCGGTACAGTTCCACATCATTGACATTGGGCAGGCGTGTTTTATATAGCTGGTTGCCAATATTGTCCATCCCCATCGTGATCAGTTTCAGCAGGTTTTCTTTCTCCGCCACCTCGTCGATGTCCATGCCGTCATAGAAGCCATTGTCATATAGCTGCTGGCTGAAAACCAGCCACTGCGAGGCCGAATTTTCCCAGAAAGGGCTGTCGCCGCCTTTTTCGGCCGCCAGGGCCTGTTGCCTGTCCAGGAAGCTGCTGTATAGGAGCTCACTGTCTTTTTGCACCCGCTCGTAAAAGGCCTCGCTGGCAAAGAAATCCACCGTTTCCTGGGAAATCGACAATGTCGCGCTGGAATGTTGGAAGGGGTTCAGTTCCTTAATGGCGGCGTTGAGGTTCTTGGTGACATTCGCCTTTATGCCCTCGTCCACATCCTTTAATGTCGCAACATCGGGTTTTGGCCGAAAGGCTTCATATGCACCCATGAAAATGTCTTTGCCGTTTATGGTCATGCGTGTCCTCCTGCCCGAAGATTCTTCACTCCGCTGCGCTCCGTTCAAAATCTTTCTTTTTCATAACCTAAAAGTCTGGTAACAAGCACACGAAACGCCTGAAACTATATAGAGCCAAAAGCAATCTTCAAAAAGTCCTGATATCTCGGGGCTTTTTATTGACTTCTAGTTGTGTGCGTGTTATAATATATACGCACACAGCAAGAAGGAGGTGGAGCATGCCCAGAAAACGGTCAGGCGAGGTCAAAACGGTTACAGTCCGACAGGTCCAGAAGAACGGTGACATCTACGTTCACGAGCGGCAGGTCATCTATAACCCAGACACAAAAAACAACAAAATCCTTGGGTCCAAGTTGATTGGTAAAATTCCCAAAGGCACGGACAAGATGATTGCGACGCGCCCAAAAAGGACAAAAGAAGAAAAGGAGGCAGGCAATCATATGATCGTCGCCTCCAGAAACCGCGTAGGCATGATGCAGATAATTGACAACATAGGGAAGGTTTCGGGCATAGACAAAGCTGTCTATGACGGAACAGACCTCGGCACAGCACAGAAGATACTGTCGATAGCAAGATTCTTCCTGGCGACCGACGGGCACAGCCTCCCGCTGCTAAACACCTGGCAGTTCAGCCACCCGCTGCCGTACGAGGATGGGCTTTCGGAAGCCGTATACGGGGAGCTTTTTGCGAGGGTAGGGACTGACGAGTCCCTCCAGCAGAACTATTTCGCCGCACGCTGCGAAGGCATCAGCGGCAAGCCGATCCTGGCTTTCGACTCAACGACCCAGTCCGCGTATTCAGGGAACCAGATAGAAGCCAGGTACGGGTACAACAAGGACGGGGATGGCTTGAAGACCATTAAACTGCTGACGCTCTATTCCATCGACACGAGGCAGCCCGTGGTCTTCACAAAACAGCCTGGCAACATATCCGACGTGACTGCGGTAGCGAACGCATTGACTCAGTTGTCGGCATTCGGTGTCGGCAACGCTGAGATAGTAACCGACAACGGTTACTACTCCGAGAGCAACATTGCGGGGTTCTTCCTTTCCGGCTTCGACTTCGTCACGTTGGTGAAGACCAGCATAAAGTGGGTGAAGGCCGAGATCAACGCGCGCGTTTCCGATTTCAGTAGCATGTCCAGCGCCTGCCCCTACGACACTATGACGCACGGGATTGTCATCAGCGCAATGAGGGAGTTCAAAAAGGTCAGGAAATATAACAGCCACCAGACCGGCGCGAGGAAGGGCGACGAGGAGACGTTCACCAAACGGGTATACCTTCACCTATACTACAACCCGTCCAGAAAGGCGGAGAACGACGCCGCCTTTGAGAACGACCTGATGGAGCTGAAGAGGCTCGTGGAGGCTGGCGAGGAAGGAAACCTTTCGGAAGCCGCGCTCAAAAAGGTGGGCAGGTACCTCGTGGTCAGGCAGAGGGCGGGAACCGTGAAGGTAACATTCAATGAGGAAGCATGCGCAGAAGCTAAGAAATACCACGGTTACTTTGCGCTCGTGTCCAACTGCGAGAAAGAGCCTTTCGGATGCTTGCTGCTATACCGGAAGCGCGAGTACATCGAGTCCTGCTTCCGCAACCTGAAACGCCGCACTGACGGCGAGAAACCGAGGGTGTGGAGTGCCGATGCCCTGAGGGGGCGGCTATTCACGCAGTTCGTCGCTCTGTGCTACCACGAATACTTTAGCGAAGAGATAAGGAAGATGAAGCTGACACTTGGTGTTCGTAACGGCGACCCTAAGCATGACACGAAGAAAGTTCTGGATCTCGAAAAGAAGCTTAAGCACTGGCTGGACGAGTCGTCGATTCATACGGTGCTGCAGTGGTTTGATACTGTCGAGGGCGTCTGTGTCTCATCCAAACTCGCGAAGAAAAGGTGGACGACGGAAATCACCCAGCGCGACAGGCTCTTCCTCGAAAAACTGGGCGTCGGTAAGCTCCTTTGATTTGTGTGCTTGTTATCAGACTTTTAGGGTTTTAAAGGAGACGGGGGAGGAGACAAAACCCCCGCCCCCCTGTCTCATGCTATCTGCATATAAAATCAACAATTTTATGCAGAAAACCCCCGTATCCACTTGACTATCTGCATATAATACGACATACTATATGCAGATAATCCCAGGAGGAACGGCAATGCGATATTTTGATTATTCTTTTTTGGAACACGGTATGCTACCGGCCGGACTGATAAACATTGTCGGGGCCATCCGCGAGCTTGGCGCCCGTGAAGCTGGGCGCAAGGACGTTTTCAACGAGGTTTATGTACGACTGGAAAGCATTGCGAAAGTGCAATCCGTAAAAGGTTCAAATGAAATTGAAGGCATTGTGACCACGGACCGACGCATAAACGAAATTGTGAATCAAAACAGTGCACCCCTCAACCATAATGAAGCGGAAATAGCCGGGTACCGTGATGCCCTCGGCATAATCCACACGGGGCAGACCAATCTGGATGTCCGGGAACGGGATATTTTAAGGCTCCATGAAATCATGCTGTCCTATTCCCCTGTTAATGGCGGTATATACAAGCAGACGGATAATTTCATTATGGAGATAGACACTTTTGGCGCAAGAAAAATCCGCTTTGCCCCCACGAGCGCGGCCGAGACACCTGAAGCAATGGATCAGTTGATTTTGGCGTACATGGACGCCCGGAGCAATTATAACATCAACCAGCTTTTGTTGATTCCCTGTTTTATTCTGGATTTTCTGTGCATCCATCCGTTTGCCGATGGCAACGGTAGAATATCGCGGCTTTTATCCCTGCTCCTACTGTATAAAAATGATTTTGATGCCGGACGCTACATATCTTTTGAGGAGCAAATTAACAAAGGCAAGAATGACTATTATGAAGCCCTGCGCCTGTCTTCTGATGGCTGGCAAGAGAGCGGGAACAGTTATTTTCCGTTCATGGAAAACTTTTTAAGCACGCTTCTCGTCTGTTACAAAGAGCTGGACAGGCGTTTTGCCGTTGTGAATAGCAAGAAGGTCACAAAACGGGAACGCATCGAGGCCACCGTACTGAACAGTCTTTTGCCGATTTCCAAGCAGGAACTTTGTTATTTACTGCCGGATGTCAGTCCCACCACGGTTGAAGCCGCCCTAGCCGGGATGGTCAAAAACGGATTGGTTGAAAAGGTCGGCATCGCCCGGAATACAAAGTATATTAAAAAGTGAATATACACCACACCCTATATAAATGAAATATTATTAAAAACATCATTCACAAGCCCATTGTTAATTTCAGGTGAGTTTTTTCAAAAACCATTCAGGTGAGTTTTTTCAAAAAACCCGTTGACCGATTCGGTTTATTATGCTATACTACACCTGTCGACCGATTCGGTTTACTGATATTTGGAGGTGATCATGTTGGAAAATTTCCTGGCATTGCCCAATGAAAAGCAATCAGCTATCTTAACTGCCGCCTTACGCACATTTGGGCATAACGGCTACAAGAAAACCTCGACGGCAGATGTCGCGGCGGCGGCGGGTATTTCAAAAGCAATGGTATTTCACTATTTTGGCACGAAGAAAGCCCTATATCTTTACTTGTGCGAGCATTGCTCCGAGCGGATGAAAACAGCATTGAGAGAAGTCGGGCAAGCGGTGGACGGGGATTTTTTCGAGATTGTACGATATTCGATTGATGTGAAAATCACCGTTCTGAGAAACAACCCATACATGCTGGAGTTTCTCAAAAGCATGTATACGGAAGTGGATGCGGAAATCGCGGAGGAATTGCGGCGTTACCGTGAGATGATGGAATCTTTTCAGCGACAAGTGACCATCAACGACAAGGGCGCGGAAAAATTCAAGGCTGGCGTAAGCCCCATGCAGGTCATGAAAATGTTGAACTGGATGGGTGCGGGCTACTTTGAAGAATTGACCGGGGCCACCGAGGGGGAAAGGCTGGACGAACTCGCCACTGCCTTTTACGCATGTTTGGGCATTATGAAAAACAAGTTCTATAAGGAGGAATATCTATGAACAGCACGGTGATGCAAACGGTCAATCTGACTAAAACATACGGTGAGTTCCGGGGCATTGACAGCGTGAGCCTTGACGTGAAGGCCGGCGAAATTTATGGCTTCATCGGCCCGAACGGAGCGGGTAAATCCACAACGATCAGGACATTGCTCGCGCTTATCCGCCCCACAAGTGGAAACGCGCAGATTTTCGGCAAAGATTGCATAAAAGACGCCGCCGAAATCGCTAAAACGGTTGGTTATGTACCAAGCGAGCCGAGCTATTATGAAAATATGTGGCAGGGTGGCGATAATCAAAGAGGGCAAGGTTATCAACATACAAAACATCAGCGACTTACGCAAGAACACCTACAAGCGTGTGCAGCTGACCGCTTCATCAAGCATCCCGGCCGGTTATTTTGATACTCCGGGAGTCGCGGATCTGAAACAGCAAGACACATCGGCATCGTTTATGTTCATGGGTGATGTCGCGGAAATGCTTAAAAAGCTGGATGGTTTGGACGTGAGCGACATTCTTATTGAAGAACCGACGCTGGAAGAGATATTCATGCACTATTATCAATAGGAGGGGCTTAAAAAATGGCTATTGTAAAATATGAATTGCGGCAAATCAGGTCGCTCATAATATCATGCTGCATAGCTCTGCCATTGCTTTTATTCATGTTGCTGCCCAATTTCATCAGCATTGTGATAAGCACGGGCGGCTTGGTCAAGACAGACGTAGTTGCGTCCATTTCAGACAATGCCTTCCTCCAAGCGGTCGATATGACCGCCGATTTCCTGTCACGGCCGATAGGTATGTACGGCTTTCTCACCGGATGGCTGTTCGGCCTTGTTTGCGCCGTGATTTCCCTGCAAATCGGTCTGTCCATCCATTACGAAGGAATACAGCCAAAAAACGGCTGATTTTTTGATGACCAAACCGTATGGCCGGACGAAAATATACGGAGCAAAATTACTGACAGCATGTGTTGCCACGCTCGCAATCAGCGTGTCCTATTTCATCGCGTCGTTCATCGCCCTTCACGTCTTTTTGGGCGGGGAGTCTGACTTTAAGCTATTTACCTTGTTTGGCGGCTCAGTTATCCTCATCAGTGTGTTATATATGCCGCGTTTGGCGGCTTGCAATTCGGTTCATTGCAGGGGTCGTTTGATGTGCTGTCAGGTGCGGTGGAATCAATGCCGAGAATCATAAGAACAGTATTTGGCATTTATGACGAGCTGCCGCTTAGCACTCCGATTGGTCAATTCGCCTGTATGCAATTTTGGTATGCGATCATCGCTTACGCATATGCCGCATTTTTTGGCGCATTTATCGTGGCAAGGGATGAACACTATCGCACATCGGAGTTCTTGTATTCAAAGCCATTCAAAAGAAACACGATAATGACCGCCAAACTGTCCGTAGCGTTCATCCATATGTTTGTCCTTTCCGCTCTCGCGGCCATCGGCACCATTGCCTTTTTGCTGCCCGGCGTAGGCGCAATGGAGCTTATCCCGGAAGTGCTGATGACTACCATCGGTATGTTATTGACACAATGTATTTTTGTGGCCATGGGAACGCTTTGTGCCACGCTGATGAATAGCTATAAAAAGGTAATTTTCAGTTCATTCGCCGTGCTTGCGCTTTCATTTACCCTGGCCATAACCATTGAAACCTCGGGCAATATTCAATTCTTAAATGTCCTCTCGCCCATCAGATATTTCCACACGCCCGCTGTCGTCCTGGATGGCTTGAGCATACCATACACGTTGCTGTCTTTTGTTCTGATAGCCACCGCATTATATGTTGCTGCCAAAAGAAATAAAGTGCGCGATCTGCGCTCGTGAGTGGGGCCTAAAACTTGCCGTTGTTTCCTTATCTTTCTATCCATTTTTGCTTTATGCATTCCCAGTGACCCCAAAACCCACGTTCCTCAACCACGGCCGCAAATATAGGCTTTAGAAATAATCGCATCGTATTCAGTACTTCCCCAAACTCCGGACCTGGTTTTTTGAGCTTTTTCAAAAACGCTATCCACCGGGTTTTCATCGTATCAGAAGATGATAAATCCTCAATGCCAACAAATGTGTCGCGGTCATAACTTGTCCCGCGATTTTGAAGGGTTTTATGTATCGCTTCCCGCAAGATCCGCCCGCTTTCCTTTGCCTTGTTTTGCAATTTCGCAAGTACCGATGCGGCAATATCCGCCATCACAGCCACACTCCAATCAAATCCTGTGCTTTTTTGTAAACCCTCAGTTGCTTCGCATAACAGACAAGATTTCCGATGTTTTTATTGGCATCATACACATATGCTTGTATCGCTTTGCCGAACATCTCACTGTCCATCTTGTTCTTATGCTTCAAACAATCACATATAACCCTTTCGCGGTCATATATTTTCATCTGCACATCGCCTATTTTTTCCTCTGCGACGCCGATGGCCAAATACTTGTCATCCACATAATACGGCTTGACAAAAGGGTAGGTCAGATGAAAACGTGATTTTGACGTTTCCCTACCCACCGCCAAATGCCATTCTGTCGGTGTGCGGTCAATATAACTATAATGAAACAAGGCCGTGTCCATGCATAGCACAGCTTCAGGAAACAGTTTGGCTATCATGGCGGCTTCATTCGGCTCATCCATGGACGCAAGCTGGTAATAGCCGCGCTTTATGCGAAGGATATCGCCACACGCCACCATGCCTTGGACCTGCCTTATGTTTGCGCCTGCTGCGTATATGTCGGCGGCTTTCAAAAAACCACCATTTTTTTTGAACAAACAAGCAATGCGCTCATTCATAATAAAATCCCCAAACTGGTTTATTTGTGGACTCTATTATAACATCGTATGTTTTTTATGCCGATGAAAGGAGACAGGGGAAGGAGTCAGAGGGACGAGGTTTTGGTCGGGGCCACCCCAACTCAAGCCCCGGCATTTCCGCCTTGACTTTCAGCCCCAAGCCCCTTAAAATATAAACCACGACAGGAAACGGAATTGTCAATGGAAAAGACAATAACAGAATAACAGGAGAGGTCAGCCATGAAGAGAAAATTATTGATGTTCGCCTTGGTGTTCGTACTCGTTTTCAGTGTGTCAAGCACGGCTTTGGCAGCGGGTTTAGGCAGGGGCGGCGGCGGAATGGGCAGGGGCGGTGGCAGGATGCGCGGCGGTACTGCTTACAAGACGGAAAAAAACGCCACATATCCGGGGCTTGGCCTGGGCATCTGCGGCGGTGGCTACGCCTTCATGTGGGACGAAGATGGCAACTTCCTGGACAAGGAAGCGTTTGAAGCTAAAATTGACCAGGCGATTGCCGACGGCTTAATAGCATCCGAGGACAAGGCAGCCCTGCTGGAAACGTATGATTGGTGTGCCGCTTACGGCGGCGGGGCAATCGGCGGCCGGCGCGGCCCTGGCTGCGGAAGGTTCCAATGGTAAAATGGACCAGGGGGACGGAGGCTTTGTCACCCTACCCCCCATTAAACACCTCATGAAATACGCGAATATACCTCAGCATTTGCTCATACGATACCTCCGGCGGAATCCTGTGGTCGGGTATGGGTATATAGCCGCCCTCCAACACGCTGGGCATAAGGCTTTTCAAATGACTGCGGAGCGCGTCTTCTTCGCCATAAATAAAACGTTTGTCCACGGCGCCAAAAATCTTGATTGGCCCAAACTTTTTTCTTAAATCGGCCGGGTTTGCGCCCCATTTACCCACTTCTATGGGAAAGAACAGGTCAAAGCCCGACTCCTGCCAGCACGGTATCAAAGCCTCCGACCAGCCATCGCTGTCGATCAGCGCAAAGTTCACCCCTCTTTCCTTGTAGAATGTTATCATGCGCTTGTAATGGGCATCAAACAGTTCTTTGTAGATGGCGGGGGAGAACAAGGGCCCGGATGAGCCGCAACAATCTTCAAAAAAGTAAACAAAGTCAAACTGCACTTTCTTAAGCACCGGCTCCATTAAGCGCATAAAATGATCGGCAATATGGGCTATCATTTCCTCCATCAGCTCCGGATCGTCGTACATGAAATAAGAAATGTTTTCCACTCCCATCCAACTGCGCATCCACGCATAGAGGCTGCCGCCCATGAAGGCCAGCACCTGGTCGGATTTGTTTAAGGCGTCGGCCCTTTGCTCCCAGTCAGACGGGTATCTGCTGGGAACGTCTGTGTCTAAATACGCCTTAAAACGCTCCCATGATTCCCGCGTCGGTTCCATCGGGTATTTGGTGGTGTGAGGAATGGAGGTGCCGTCTTTTCGCACGACATACTCTTCCCCAATGGAGGAGCGCAGAACTCTGCGCTCCTCATCTTCACTTAATACACAAGCTTCAATGTCGCCAATGGGGCCGATATGCACTAAACCGTGGACGCTCCACACGCCGTTTTCCCAGTCCGGATCCATGCCGGGCAGCTCGGGACCGCAGTCCGAATTCCAGTCCGTAGAGCCGGGAATCAACTCCACAAACCCTTCCTTTGCCCAACGGGCCTTGGTCTCGGCCCAAGATCCGAAAAAGTAACAGGGGATACGATCTACCTTTTGAAAGGAAAATAGTTTGTTAAATCGCTGGCGATGTGTCATGAATGCAAGTCTCCTTTTGTTCTTTAATCCTCTAATCGGCAAAATAGAATATCTCGCCGCCAAATACCAGGCCTATGCCCCAAGTCGGCTGAACAATGTCTATATTCATCAGCTTATTATTCGCGACGATGGGCTGCTGCACGCTTTGCAGGAATTGAAGGCCCCATACATTTTCACGCCAGCTGTCCTGGTACGCACCGAATACTCCCAGGGCTTCTTCGGGCGGCAGCCAGAAAGCTTCATCAATATAATCGAAGAGCTGCTGGATGTCGTCAGGCGGCTTTACGCCAACCCGTCCGCCGCTTTGATAATACTGATAATACCCTATGGCCATGCCATCCAGGAACACCCATTCGCCCACATTATACCATATTATTTCTGTCCAGATTATGGTGGCTTGAATATCATTGTTCGCTTTAAGCTCGTCTATTAATCCCAGTTCCTTCGTCCTCATGTCCACGCGAATACCGATATCATCCATAAAGGCCACAAAGTACTCGCCCACCATGCCCATGTCCGGCGTGCGGTCAGCATAATCCAGACCAATTACAAAGGGATCTCCGTTGGGGTAGGTACGGTATCCATCCGGCCCGATGGTCATGCCCATTTCATCGAGCAATTCGCCGGCGCGCATCGGGTCATACGTGGGATCGATAATGACCGAGGGTCTTGCGAAACCCGCATAAATCGTGTTGATTACCTCGTCATTGTTGAAAGCCAGATTCACGGCCTGACGGAAACGCACATCCAGCACAACATCCAGCCACTGCTCGTCCTGATATGACAGATTAAGGTAGATATCCGTCGGGGTTACATGCCAGTCGCTCATAATGACCTTATAATCGTTTTCGGCCGCATGCTGCATGTATAAAGGCATGTTATTCAGGGCGGTTTCGAAGATGTTGAAGTCTGTTTCGCCGGCTACCATCATCATGGTCACGGCATCGGTGTTTTGCACGTGGCGACTGGTGAGCGTATCAATGTAGGGCAGCTGATTTCCTGCCTGATCGACCTTCCAATAATAGGGGTTACGCTCAAATCTGGTGATTTGGCCATCAGAGGATTGCCCCACATTAATCCAGGGCCCCAGCATCGGATAGTCTACCGCCCCGGGGTCATTGGTGCCCCAACTGCCCACCTCTACCGCGTAATAAGCCGTAATCCAATCACCGACATCATGGCCTCTCGCAACGGCGTTGCTTACTGCGGTTGCTTCGTCGGTATATTCAGCATGGAAATTCTTTAGAAAATGAGCCGGCCTGATTAAGTCGGCATAGCCGGTCCATTGCCGAATAGCAAGGCGGATAAGCAAACCGCCGAAGGGCTCGTCATAGGTCAGCTTAAAGCTATATTCATCAAGCACTTCAAAAACTGCGGGAGTGCCGGCCGACGAAGCTAACCACGAGGGGTAGACCGTCGTCAAATCCGTGTTTCCATAAACCGATTCTACCGTAAAACGGACATCTTCCGTCGTCACTGGTTCACCGTCGCTCCAGCGCATGCCCTCGCGCATATAGAAGGTAAACTCGGTATAGTCGTCGTTTGTTTCGTAATAATGTAATACATTACCCGTAACCTGTTCACCCAAAATGCCGGGGGTGTTTAGCAGCGGCTCATTGCACATGGCCCATATATTCGGATTCCATATCGCATCCGCCGTGGCTGTACGCAACTCCCCGCCATATTGGCCGACGGTCAAATCCACTTGGTTAGCGGGGATGGTGTTGGGCACTTTGGGATACTTGGGCAGTCTATCCTCTACCGCCGGCAAGTCCATCCCTTCCAAAAACGGGCTTTGCTGAAAGCTTTCAAAAACGGGGAAAGGATCGTATGCCGTGTCCACCACTCCCGCTCCGGCTAATCTTGCCCCAAACAAATCCTGCTGCTGGACACCGACATCGGGATCTGGATCTGTCTGCTGTGTGTCATCTGCTTGCTGCTGGTCGGTGGTCGTGGCTGCGGGCTCGTCCACCACCACATCCTCGGGCGTCGCGCAAGCAGCCATTATGCCAAACGCGAATACGACCGCCATAAACATGGCCAGTATCTTTAAGCCTTTTTTCTTCATTGATATAAGTCCTCCTGTCTTAATATATTGTACGTTTTTCGTGTCTGCGAACATGGTACTCTCTGTCTCCCTGTTCGGTTCGCTCCTCCAGGTGAGCATGGACCTCCTTTCTGGTTTCTTTTAAGCTTTCGCCTGATCGCATAAAACAAAATGATCGGGCCGGACTTCACGGAATGATTGGCTTTTTTCTTTGCAGACATTCACGCACTGCGAGCAGCGCGGATGAAAAAAGCATCCATCCGGCGGGTTTGACGGATTGGCCACTTCCCCCATCAGGGGGGTTTTTTTGGCTTTATTGCGCGGATCAGTAACGGGGCGCGCGCCGAGTAAAGATTGGGTATAGGGATGCAGGGGATTATCGTAAACGCTCTTTGTATCGCCCAATTCCACTATCTGCCCCACATACATCACGCCGACCCGGTCGGACACGTGCTTTATCACGCCTAAATCATGGGAGATGAAAATATAGCTAAAGCCCAGCCGGCTCTGTAAGTCCAGGAGTAGGTTTAAAATTTGCGCTTGAACGGATACATCCAGGGCGGAAACCGCCTCGTCGCAGATCAAGAGCCGGGGATTGGTGGCCAGGGCACGGGCTATGCCGATACGCTGACGCTGCCCGCCGCTGAATGCGTGGGGATAGCGCTCTAGGTGCCGGCTGTTAAGCCCCACCAGTTCGATAAGCTCAGCCACCCTGTCCTTTAGCGCCTTGCCGCTGAGCATTTTATTGCAAACTAGCGGTTCCCCCACTATTTGCTGCACGGTCATCCGGGGGTTTAATGATGAATAGGGATCTTGAAAAATCATCGAAATCTCCGGGCGGATGTCAAAGAGCTCTCCGGATGATAGGCGTGGAATGTTACATTCGTCGCCATTTTGCTTTCTATACAGTACCTCACCCCCGGTTGGCTCGTGTGCGCGTATCACCAAGCGCCCCAAAGTGGTTTTCCCGCATCCGCTTTCACCCACCAAACCCAAGGATTCACCCGCTTTGAGCTTAAGCGAAACGCCGTTCACTGCCTTCACATACCCGACATTGCGTGATAATATACCCTTCCCCCTGATAGGGAAGTGTTTATGCAAATCCTTTATTTCCAGGATATTATCCTCATTCATCATGATCGCCGCCCTCCTCATCAGACTTGGCCACAGACAGGCATCGCACCAAATGCTTGACCCCGTTTACCTCGCCCACATCCACCAGCGGTATGTCCTGCACGTTGCAACGCCCTTCGATGCGCTTTTTGCAACGGGTATAAAATCCACAGCCCGGCGGCAGGTTCATCGGATAGGGCACCGTGCCTTCGATGGACTCCAGTCGTCTGCCTTGGTCTTCTTCTTTATAATCCGGCATGGAACGCATCAGTGCCCTGGTGTAGGGGTGCATCGTATCGTGAAACAAGGTATCCACATCGGCGTATTCGACGACTTTACCCAAATACATGACCGCCACTTCATCAGACATTTCGGCAATGACCCCCAGATCATGGGTTATAAAGATGACGGCGGATCCAAAATTGTCTTTCAGTTCGTTTATCAGCGAAAGCACTTGCGCCTGGACGGTGACGTCCAAGGCCGTCGTGGGTTCGTCGGCAATGAGCAAACGGGGACGGCAGGCAATGGCCATCGCAATCATCGCCCGTTGACGCATCCCGCCGGAGAGCTGGTGGGTGTATTCGTCTATGCGCTGCCCGGGATTGGACATGCCGACCCTCCCCAGGGCTTCCAGCACAATGTCCCTGGCTTTGGCGGCATCCGCTTCCACATGCAGCATGACAGCTTCGCCTATTTGGTTGCCTATTGTGTGGACGGGTGAAAAAGCTTTCATCGGTTCCTGGAAAATCATTGATATGCCACCGCCGCGGATTAGGCGGAGTTCCTTATCCGATATTTCCAATATTTCGACAGGGGGTTGGTCGTCGCTTTCGAAAAAGGTGATGTTGCCGGAAAGCTTGGCGGTTTTTGGCAGCAGGCGCAAGATGGCCTGGGTCGTAACACTTTTCCCACAGCCGCTCTCGCCGACTATTCCCAAGGTTCGCCCCTCATACACGTTGAAGCTGACCCCGTCCACGGCTTTTAATATGCCCTCGTCCAGATGGAAGTGGACTTTTAAGTCGTCCAGTTTGAGTACTGTTTTTTCATTCATGTGCATATCTCCGTTATGTATATGGATCAGCCGCATCGCGTAAACCGTCGCCCAGGAAATTGAACAAAAGTACAATCAGGATCACAAAGGCCGCAGGCCACATAAGCCAAGGGTAAAAAGCCAATACCTCAATGCTTTGGGCATCTTGCAGCAAGACACCCCAACTGACGACAGGGGGCTGCAAGCCAAGGCCCAGGAAGCTCAGCACGGTTTCGCCCAAAATCGCCCCCGGCAAGGAAATGGTTATGGAAACTATTATGAAACTGTAAAAAGAAGGGATGAGATGCTTGAACAAAATGCGCCCGTGGCTGGCATTACTTAACCTGGCCGCCGTAATAAAATCCTCCTCCCTTATGGAAAGGATTTTTCCCCGGACCATCCGGCCCAAATCGGTCCAGCCAATTAAAGACATGACCAACACCATCCCCAGGTATATCCGCGTCGGTGTCCAATCCCTGGGCAATGCGGCGGCCAGCGCCATCCATAGCGGTATCGTCGGCATACATCGCAGCACATCAATAACCCTCTGGACAATGTTATCTGCCATGCCACCCAGATAACCGGACAGGCCCCCAAGGGCTATCCCAATTACAAAAGTAAAGAATATGGCGATAAATCCAAACGACAGCGAAATGCGCGAGCCGTATATGATACGCGAAAGAATGTCGCGGCCCATCCTGTCGGTACCCATCAGGAAAAAGGGCTTGTCTTCACCTTCCAGTCCGAAAAGATGTGTATCTCCCGGAATAAAGCCCATCAGTTTATAAGGGGAGCCTTTAACAAAGAAGCGTATGTAATATTTTTGCGAAGTGTCTTCCGTGTAAACACGCCGAAACGTTGTCGGATCGACTGTGCCCTGGATATTGTACACAAAAGGAAAAATAGAAAAGCCGTCGTTTTCGCATACGAAGCGAATTTTGGCCGGCTGCGCAAAGGTGTAGTCCGGAAAACGGTCCAGTGAACCGTGAGGCGCCACAAACTCGCAAAGGATGGCGACGACATACATCAGGATAATAATGGGTAGGGCAATCCGCGCCATGTGGTGTTTTTTGAATTTCCACCAAATAAGCTGCCATTGGGACGCCACTTCATATTGATCCGGGGAGCTTGCCCGCTGCTTTTTTTTGAATTTGCTTAATATGCTAATTGGTACCACCTCCTAAACGTATTCTCGGATCCAGTATTGCCAGCAGAATATCGGAGATAAGCGTGCCCACTATCGTGAGCGCCCCCACAATGAGTAAAAAGCTGCCGGCCAAATACATGTCCTGGGCCATCAGCGCCCTGCGCAGCATCGGCCCTGTCGTGGGTATGCTAAGCACAATGGATATGATTATTTCGCCGGATATAAGCGCCGGTATGGTCCAGCCGATGGTTGAGACCATCGGGTTGATGGCCATGCGTATCGGATACTTGAACAGGAGTTTCTTTTCCGTGAGACCCTTTGCGCGGGCAGTTGTCACATACTGTTTTTGCAGTTCGTCCAGCAGCATGGCCCTGGTGGTACGCACAAGACCGGCCAAGCTAGGCATACCGATAAGAAATACAACCAACAGCAGCCGTGGCAACATATCCAAAAATTTGGCCATGCTCCAGGGCGCTTCCAAAAACTCCGGGGAGTTAAGCCCGACAAACACCACTCCCGTATGCAAAAATATCTGGAAAACTATAAACAGTGCCAGCAAAAATCCCGGTATTGCCAAGCCCGCAAAGGCTAAAAAAGAAAAAATATAATCCGCCACCGAGTATTGACGGATTGCCGAGAAGATTCCGATAGGGATACCAACTACCCAAATGAATATTAATGTTAAAAAACTTATGACCAAGGTATAGGGGACTGTTTGGCTAAGTACTTCCGTGACTGGCTTGTTCCACAAGAACGAAGTGCCAAAATCCCCATGGAGGATAATATTTTTCATCCAATAAAAATACTGTTCGGGCATACTTCGGTGAAAGCCATATCGTACCGACAGGGCTTCTATCTGGTTTTCGGTCAGGATGACGCCCGATGCCCTGAGCTGATTAGTATAAGTCGTGATATAATCGCCGGGCGGGAGTTGGATAATAATGAAACACAATATACTGATTACAATAAGCAGGGGGATTATTTGAAGCAGTCGTTTGAGCACATAGTTTAATAGCATTTTAATCCACTCCTTAAGATGTCATTCCGCAATGTTTTTATGCGGAATCCCCTGCGTGGGGGATTGCGGGTCAAGTCCGCAATGACATACTCCTTGTAAATCACTTTACACTACCTTCGCCAATTAACATCCTTGACGAACAAATTCCGTAAACCCGCTATTTGTGTGGTATTCACGGGACTATGACGATTTTCGGTGACGGCTAAAAAATATTTGTTAACTATGTGTCGAGATACTGCTCCAGCTTATTCATGCCCTCCCGTTTCTGATCGAAAGATGAATGTACGTATAAATTCAGTGTTATGTTTACGCTTGCGTGGCCGAGCATTTCACTGAGAGACTTAATGTCAACGCCCGCTTCGATACATCGTGTTGAAAAAGTATGCCGCAGACTATGAAAATTGGCATTAGGGATAGCCGCCGCCGTTACGACACGCTTGAAGTGACTCTGAATTAATCGCGGTTCCGTTAAACAGCGTTCGGACGTAGAAAGAAAATATGTACCTTCGTCGCGAACGAGGCTTTTCAGTATGGGGGATAAAAATTTAGGTACAGGGATATCGCGCAGGGCGGCCTTGCTTTTCGGCGTGTCCACAATGATTTTAGTTTTGCCCTCACCGCCACTTGTGTTCTTGATTCGCCGCATGGACCGGCGCACCGACAGCTTATCCATGCCGGGAGAAAAATCCCGCCATTGCAAGGCACACACCTCACCCACGCGCAATCCGGTGTAGAGACAAAGCAGGATGCCCACTTTATAAATAGTAGCCCCATCCAGCAGTGCACTTTTTAATGCCGTTTGCTCTGCATGAGAAAGCACCCTCATGGTTTTTTGCTTATGCTTAGGGTATGTTATGGAAACGATATTTTCAATCAGCCCTTCGCCAAGGGCAAAATCCATGATGCCCTTTAACACAGAGAGGATGTCGCGCACGGTTTTGGGGGAAAGGCCGCCGCTACCGTCGGCCCGGCCGTTCTTAAGCTTCTCCCTCGCAAATGCGCTGATGGATGCCGTGGTCAGCTTGGCGATTGGTATCTGGCCGAGTCCCGGGAGAATGTGCAGCCTTACGGTTGCCTCATATCCGGCAAATGTCGATGCCTTAACCTTGAGCGCCACCACTGACAGCCATAGCGTTGCTGTTTCCGCCACGCTTACTTTGAGCGCTGCTTTCTTGGGGAGTTCTTTGGGTACGGCACGCAAGCGCTTTTTTAGCTCGGTGCAGGTCCTGGCGTAGACATAACCGTAGATGATTTTTTCGTTTTCGTCACGGCCTTTGGGGTATCGCCCTTCCCAACGGCCATCCTTTCGTTTATAGATGTTGCTTCCTGTCTTTGGCATAATCGTTACCTCCAATATGGGTTTTTCTTCATCATACAACCCATAGATTCGGAAGCCCTGCGGGGTTTGCCTGACCAGATTTCTGACGGCTAAAAAATCGGAAACGGGAATAAATTGCTAGTGTTTGGTGTTGTTTGCGTGTTTTGGGTAAAATTTGAGTAAAAATTTTGAGTAAAATTTGAGTAAATTTACGTTTTACTATTGACGAAGCATTAGCATTATGTATAATTAAGTACATCATATGTTGTGCGTGAGCAATCGTCAAGGATGTTACTTGACGATTTTTTTGTGTTCCAGGAGACAAGAGGACGGGGGTTTTGTCTCTTGTTAGCGTTGGAAGAGGGCAGTAAAACACTCGCCCCGCGGTTGAAAAAATATCACCTAATGCGATATGGCAAAGTGATGCGCTTATGATTATACTGATCATAGACGTGTACACATTATGGGAGGAACACATATGCTATACCTCGCGGAAAACCTAAAACACCTACGTAAAGAAAAAGACCTCACCCAAGAGGACGTCGCGGCGATGCTCCACGTCTCGCCGCAAAGCGTCAGTAAATGGGAGCGCGGCGAAACGACGCCGGACATCACGCTCCTGCCCGCCCTTGCGAATCTGTACAAAGTCAGCGTGGATGCCCTCATCGGCATGGACAAAATCAACGACGAGCAGATGAAAGATAATGTATTCACCAGCGGCTATAAGCACTTGCGGGCAGACGCGACCGCCGCCGCCATCGACGTTTTCTCCGAAGCCCTGAAGCTTTATCCGGACGACGAGGATTATTTGTCTTACCTGGCGATGGCGCTTGCCTTGGATGGTGACGAAGCAAAGCTCAGGCAAGCCATAACCCTGTGCGAGCGTATCCTGGCCGAAGGCCGGGGGCTAAAGACCTGTCACACGACCCGCGCCGCGCTGTGCTTCATCTACCAAAAGGCCGGGGAAAAGGAAAAGGCGTTAAAAACCGCCCATGAGCTGCCGCATCGCCGCGAGAGCCGTGAGGTAGTCATCGCCGAACTGGAAAAAGGGCCGGACATCCGGGAAATAGATACATATCTGAAATTTATCGCCATCGGCGAACATGACGAGCAGGACGTGATTGAAATCTCCTTCGGCATCGATATGCTGGCTGTCTGCACGGAATACGACCTGCTCGGTCGGATTAAGGCATTGCGCGAGGAACACGATATGCGAAGCTGTGCGGAAGCTGTGCGGAAAATCCCGCTCATACGGGTGCGCGACAAAGGGGAGCTGGCCCCGCGCCGCGTCCGTGTCCGCCACTACGCCGATTATCCGCTGGACAAGGATTTTATCGATCCCGCTGAGGCCGCCGATGAGGTCATGGCGGTGCTACAAAAAATCACTTGCATTTCCCCCGCCATATGATACAATAATGAAAAATGATTCACCGAAAGGAACACAGCACCATGTGGCAATCACCCCCCGCCCTCCGGGCGCGAAAACATCACCAGCTCGCACAGGGATATTTTCACACAAGGGGGGAGTCTGCCCTTTTGGCTGTGTTTTTGCCTGTCATGACAGCCAAAAAAGGAGTGCCCCAGCCTTACTCTGTCCATTTTTATGATTGTTTTGACAGCCTGTTATCACGAAGCATGGCGGCATAATCCGCCCCTTTATGTGAGTAACCCTGTGCAGTCGAAACAGTCTGTACAGGGTTTTTTGATGCAATTCCCTACGTGTGGGGATTCCGCATAGAAGCATTGCGGAATGACGTAATTTAAAAGGAGCAATCCATGACTATATCAAACATAAAAAAATACCAAAAAACCGCGCAAACTGCCCTGCGCGGCCAGACCAATGGCGGGGTCTTATATATGTTCCCGCAAATCATCATGAAGGTCATCTACCTCATCCCGCTTTTGTTCATCTGGCGCATCGTGACCAGCAGCGGTGTGGATGCCGGGATGAGCCTGGATCTGCTACTTAGCTACACCTACGTAAGTACCCTGCTGTCCGGCCTCCTCATCGTCGATACCTTCATAAACGACTGGGACTCAGCCGGCAAATGCGTCGTCTTGTTTTCGCGGCCGATGTCCGTCTACGGGCAGGTCATCGCCCGCACGGCCGGCGAATGGCTGCCGACGCTTTTGATGTTCTCGCTGCCGATGGCCTGTCTTGCGCCGCTCTTTGGCATAAACATCATCCCGCAGACTATGTGGGTATGGCCGTCGCTTGTTTTATGCGCCTCGCTGGGCTTCGCTTTCGAATTTTTATTCTACTGCGTCACCCTACGGATGCGCAATGTCGTCTGGCTGATGTGGGTGATACGCTCGGCCGTCGTCTCGTTTTTTTCCGGCACGGTGATACCCTTCCGCATCCTGCCTTTCGGGATGGATAAGTGGATGGCTTACCAGCCCTTCGGCAGCCTCGGCGGCGCGACGTTGTCCCTCTATGTCGGCACGGCGGAGGCTTCGAGCATCATCCCCGTCCAACTGTTTTGGAACGTGTGTATGTGGAGCCTGGCCGTCATATGGTTTAACAAATCACGGGAAAGGATGGTGAGCTTCGGTGGATAAAATTACATTAAAACGTTACTTTGGGCTATTGGGCATCTATGCCAAGATGGACCTGGGAACGCTGCTGCGCGACACGAAATTCATGATTATCGCCGTGCTCTCCGACATCTGCGCGGACATATCCGGCATATCGGGCATATTCTTACTAGCGTGGAGCTTCGACGGCATCGGTGGCCTGGACAAATACGAGATCCTGTTCATGCTGGCCTACGGCGGCATTGTCAATGGCCTGATCGGGATTTTCGACGTCGGCAACGCTTCCTTCCCCAGCCGCATCATCGGGCGCGGCCAATGGGAGCATATGTTCATCATGCCCCTGCCCTACACTACCCAAATGCTGGCGGGCTTTTCGCCCTTCACCTGCTCGGGCCGCTTCGTTACCGGCGTGATTTTGATGGGCGTGGCGGTGGCGAACATCGGCGCCGTGCTACCGTGGTGGTGGCTGTTGCTCCTAGCGGCTAATATCCTCATCAGCATCGCCATCGTCCTGGGGCTGTCCTACCTCGCCTCCAGCCTGGCTTTTTATGCGCCGGTACAATGCGAGGAAATAGCCACCACGGTCCGCTACAGCGTGGAATACACGGCGACCTTCCCGCTCTCGGGGATGCCGATTTACATGAAAATCCCGCTGATGACCATTTTCCCGGCGGGTCTTGTCGCCTGGCTGCCGACCCTCATCATCCTCGGCAAGGCGCCGATACTCACGAACATTTACCCCATTGTCTTCGCGGTGGCCCTGTCACTTGTCGCCGCCCACTATTTCAAGAAAGGATTCAAATACTATGTCACGAAAGGCATCAACAGATACCATGCGGGCGGACACCGCAGTTAATGTGGAAAATGTCACGAAAGTATTCAACCAATGGCAACGCGAAAACGCTGGCAAAGGGCTCATCCGCAATCTGATAAAGCCCCAAAAAAAGACCGTCGCGGCCCTGGACAATGTCTCATTCACGGTCAGGCGCGGTGAGTTCGCCGCCTATGCCGGGCCAAACGGCGCGGGCAAAAGCACGACAATGAAGCTGCTCTCAGGGATGCTCCAACCGACCGAGGGCCACATATCCGTCCTCGGGATGTCGCCGGACAAGGACAGAATCAGGATAATGCGGAAGCTGGGTGTGCTGTTTGGCAACCGCACCGAGCTGTGGTGGGATCATCCCGTTTCGCAAAGCTTCGAGTGGAAGCGGGTCGTCTGGGATATCGCGGACGACGTCTATAAACGCAACCTGGACATGGTCGTGGAACTGCTGGACATTGGCGACTTATTGAAAACATTCGCCCGTGAGCTGTCGCTCGGTCAACGGATGCGGGCGGATCTGGCGATGATGCTCCTCCATTCGCCCGAACTGATCCTCCTCGATGAGCCGACGCTGGGGCTGGATGTTGTCGCCAAGCGGCAGATGATCGCATTTTTGAAGCGTATAAACAAAGAAGACGGCGTGACGATTATCGTCACCAGCCACGACATGGACGACCTGGAGGAAATGGCCCAGCGCATCCTGATGATTTCCGGCGGCCAGATTGCCTACGACGGCGACTTTGACGGCCTGCGGGGCATTACGGGGAGTCTTACCCGCTTCACTATCACGGTGGACGGCTTCGCTCCACAGCTGTCCGGGACCCGGCTCATCAGTAGCGACGGCGGCATCTTCGAGTACGAGGTCGATGTCAATGCAGTGCCGATACAGCACTTGCTCAGGCAATTATCCGACACCGCCGGGATAAAGGACGTGGAGATAAGCAAAGCCCCGATCGAGCAGGTTATTGCCGGGCTGTATGCGGCGTGGCGGTGACAAAAAAGGTGGGGAGGTACATTAAACCAAAAGCTCTAATACCTTACCAAAGACATTTAACATTAGGCAACCTCCGAAAACCCCTGTCACGCACCTTTACCGCGCCTTTTGCCGCACTTCTTTGCCAAAAAGCCTCGCCACCCATGCGAAGCATGGGACAGCGCATGCTACGCCT
>Ga0099364_10002039_pt1 | contig 32526 bp, 27 predicted proteins | sample TergutTh196P3_FD_73070 | JGI IMG/M metagenome (GOLD analysis project Ga0099364, IMG submission 73070) | Microcerotermes parvus P3 segment gut microbial communities from Pointe-Noire, Republic of the Congo - Th196 P3 | ecosystem: Host-associated > Arthropoda: Insects > Digestive system > Gut ... | reverse complement strand
TGTACCAGAAGCGTACCAAAAGTGTACCAGAACTGTACCAACTTACGTTAAACCCTATTCACCTTTACCACAGGTTTATTTTCCGTGGCAAACGGGTTTATAGATATTTTTATGTGTTTTGGAATATCAACGCTTGTAAAGCTGTTTTCAAAAAACGCATGTCCTTGGATTTCGGTAACACTCTTGCCCAAAGTTAAGCTATTAATGTTGTTTCTTGCAAATGTATAACTTTCTATTACCGTAATACCGTCCGGTATTACAATACTTGTAAGGCAGTTTTCTGAAAAAGCGAAAGTTCCAATAGAAATAACGCTGTTTGGTATGTCTACGCCGGTAAGTTTGTTTTTCGCAAAAGCACGAGATCCAATGGAAACAATGCTGTTTGGAATAGTAATACTTGTCAGGTTATTATCATCAAACAGATAGTCACTGATAACGGTAATGCTGTTTGGAATTACAGCGCTTGTTAGTTGATTACCCGCAAACGCAGATCTCCCTAAAGATGTAACGCTGCTTGGGATAGTTATTGCAGTCAGGTTATTATTCAAAAAAGCCATTTCTTCGATGCACGTAACGCTGTTTGGTATGGTTACGTCGGTGATTCCGCCGCCCTTAAACGCATCCCTGCCTATGGTAATAATGCTGTCGGGAATAATAACATTGGTTACCTTTTTTTTAAGCAGCATATCATAAACTTCGATAACGGTCATTCCTTTAATCTGCGGAGGGATATTTATCTCTGTATCGTTCCCTCTGAATCTCCTGACTTTTACACTCCTGCCGTCTTCGTTTATTTGCCAGTCAAATTTATCAGGGTGTGTGTACGGGTTGTTCTGTTCAAACTCGTGGTGGGACGCTTTATTCAAATAGGCTTTTCCAAAAGCAGAACCAATGTAATTATAACCATTGGGCTGCTCTTTGCTGAACGAGGCTAACTGGGTAGTCTTATCATAATTAAGGGAAAGTCCATCGGAAATAATTGCGTAGGTAAGGGGGTTATTGTCAAATACCTGCCTTTCAATAACTTTAACATTGTCGGGGATTGTTACACTGGCTAAATTATTTTTTCTAAACGCATCTTCTTCGATAGAAACAACACTTTTGCCAATGGTTAATTCATTAATGCTGTTATCTGAAAACGCCTCTTTCCCAATACACGTTACGCTATCGGGAATAACTACGCTTGTTAGATTTTTATTTCTGGCAAAGGCTCCCTTTCCGATACTGTCAACCGCGCTGCCGAGAGTCAGGCTTTCAATCTCGTTTCCATAAAAGGTTTCTTCTTCTATAGAGGTAACGCCGCTGCCTATTACTACGTTTTTTAGACTGCCATGCCTAAACGCTCCTTCTCCAAGGTGGGTAACGCTGTCGGGAATTGTTATGCTTTCAAGCTGATTTCTAAGAAACGCATCTTCTTCGATGTGGGTAACGCTGTCAGGGATCGTTATACTGGTAAACTGACAGTCAGAAAACGCCTGCTTTCCAATATGAGTTAGACCGCTGCCTATTGTTACCTCATCATTAAGCGGACAGTCAGAAAAAGCGCTGTCTCCAATGTGCGTAACGCTGTCGGGAATTGTTATGCTGGTAATTGGGTTGCCTAAAAAAGCCCATTCCTCAATGCGCGTAACGGTGTCGGGGATAGTTATCTCGGTAAAATCGTTTTTATAAAGCGCTTTTTCTCCGATTACGGTAACGGGCAGTCCGTTTATCTTCGCCGGGATTTCTATTGCAATGCCTTTTTTCCCGTCATAATCGGTAATTGTCATTGAGCCGTCTTTTTCCTCGTAACGGAAACCGCGTTCAGATCCTTTTTTACCCGACGCCTCTGCATTGGCATTGCTTATCTGCCCTTGAAATGTTTTTAGTATAGCTTCCCAATAGTCGGCATCACCGGAATTAGGGTTGCTTATATAGGTATTCCAAATCATTTTCCGTATATTTTCCAACGGATAGATGGCGGACATAAGCCCTTCTACTTCTCTTTTAATTTGTTCAATGTTACCCATAAACCAGAACCTCCGATAGCTGACAATATCTTTTTATCTTGGAATCTTTAAGCAATGGTACGCTGTTTCAGTGTACCATTGCACATAACAATATCAAGTTACGGTACAACGAATTCGCTGAACCCTATTGAGACTGTTTCCCCCGAAAGGGCTTTTATCTTCTTATGAGAATAAGATAACGGTTAGTACCAATGCTGCCATAGGCTAATACCCAAGGAGCTTTTACATATGCAACAAGATCATTGCTATCAGTACCAGTAGCAGGGTCACGATTTCCCCACCCTTCACTTTCCAGCCAAGTATCAATTGTGCGGCCTGAAGAAGCCCAGTTAAGATACATTACAAGATCATCGTCTTCGTCAACTTCCCATGAAATACTTGATGCTTCTGTCGGCTGAGTTGTTGGCAATGCATAATCCCTCACTATATCATTGGAAGGCCATCCCGTCCCGCTTGGTCTTTCTTCCTCACAAGAGGTAAAAGAAAGTCCCATTATCACCACGAGTGCGGCAATTCCTAAAATGTGCGCGATACGCGCTTTGAATAAGTTCTTCATAAAGAACTCCTTATTATGATTCCCGTCTATAGTAAGCGGGTAATCATTTAGATTAACCTACCCTCAAAAGGGTATTCTCCCAACGGGAGTTTAATTTGGAAAATAATACCCTATGGCAAAAAAAAAGGCGTGGACTTATATCTAAAATTTTTGGACTTATGGCTAGAATATTTGGACTTATGGACAAATCGGATGGTGACCACCATTGGTGACATCACCATCCGATTATTTTCAACCTATCCAAAAACATGCCCTTCCAGCGTATACCTTCCTTCCCAGTTGGGAATTGTACCGGGAATATCAGAAAAGTCCGTATCAGGATTAAACATACCTTCATACCCACTCCACGGGTCTTCGGCTCTGAGCCTATCCTCTGTTAATTTTTCTTGTGCATTAAGGCCCAAGATGACATCGACTTGAATAATAAGGTCAAAATCTCCGTTTATCCAATCAACCTCATCTATGATATAACCTATCTTGACATCGCCTGAGTAAAGATATGCCCATTCGCCTCTATCTGTATCCGGCGTATAGGCGTTTGCTATTTTACCGCCGTTTCTGATATTCAGGTTGGGAAAAGACTGCGAACTGCCTGAAATAGTAAGCGTTCCTGAATTTGCGCTGATGATAAAAGTATCATCGGAACGCCAAACTTCAAAAGTCTGTTGCCATTTCGCAGGAACCTCTCTCCCTGCAACCGTAACCCCGCCGCTGTCTTTTTTGCCGCCGGCGAAAGCCGTAATGCTGCATATCATTACCAATATTGCCAAAAAAATAAGTTTTTTGTTCATAAAAAAATCTCCTTTGCGGTGTTAATGTCGCCGCTGACTTATTAAAAACCCCATACGGGAATTTTCATTATCTTCTGGTGAGTGTAAATGTAACCTCAGCCATATTCCCGGTCAAACTGTCCTCTGAAATAACAGCTTGGCCGGTAAAGCTGCCCATTAAATTTACTGTATTACCCCTCCAAATATAGGTACCAGAACGACTTGGATATGCGGTGCCGGGCCATGATATTTCCCAATTTGAATCTGAGAATACAAGCATCACATAGTCATCATCGTTATCAACGCCATGCCAACTACCCTCAAACGGATCTTGTCCCGGAATTATTGAGTTTAGCTCTTGTTCTTCATTAAGGGTATATAACCCTGTGAGTCTCCATTCGCCAAATTCTGAAACTCCTGTTGCAAAAATTGTAAATTTTCCATTTGAACTTAATATGTTAAATCTAAGCTCGGCTTCGCCACTGGCTCCCGATGTTTTTGTACTTCCAAAGACAAACCCTTTTTGCCTTATTGAATCGCCGACTAATTCATTTGCAATTGGATTGTTTGTTAATTCTTCAATTGCCATTTTGTATGTTGATGAATTTTTTAACAAAACCTGCACAAGCATAAATATTCCAAAAATTAAAACTGCTATAGAAATTACAACAAGGCCAACTTTCATTATTGTCTGTTTGGGTGTGGGTTTGTTCTTGGGTATTGTATTTAATGAATCCATTTTACATTTCCTTCCTTAGAAATTAACAACATCGCCATATGACGATGTTGTTGTTCTTATTATGTACTAGTATCGGGTTTAATCCATCGCCGTTAATTCAGAAAATGCTATTGGAATATTTATTGCTGTAGTTACGGTTATTTCTAACCTATTACTCTGATAAAAAGCACTATTGGTAGTATTACTTTCATACATAAATAAAGTAGCATGATAATTCCCAGGTGTAAGACTATTTAACGGATTAGTAGTGATAAGTGTCTCATGAACAAACAAAGGTGTTGTAACTGTACCGTTTGTTATTTGGACATGATTAGAGCTTCCAGCAGCAGTGCCGTAACCTCCGGTTGATGACATGTTGTACACATATACTCTTGCGTATTTGCCATTATGCTCAGCGGGTATACCAGTAACGGTTGCACTCATTTGTGGTTCGCTCGAAACAAACTCGCTAAAAGCTATAGAGACTGTTTCCCCCGAAAGGGCTTTGCTGAGTACACCTGCATACAGAAAATTACCGCTAGCTGCGGCAGCCGCGTTTTCGGCAATAACTATTGAAACAGAATAATTTCCCTCACTTATGGTAGTAGATGCGTCAGTATCCCAATCCAGCAATCCGAATGTAATCGAAGTTCCGCTTATCGTTTCCATAATACCATATGCTTGAGTTGTACCTCCCCTGTCCACCAGCATCATCGCGAACTTACCGTTATAAGTGGATGGAATACCTGTAATGGTTACGTTTCCTATTTCCAGCTCTTCTTCGCAAGCCGCCATTGATAATCCCATTATCACCACGAGTGCGACAATTCCTAAAATTTGCGCGATACGCGCTTTGAATAAGTTCTTCATAAAGAACTCCTTATTATGATTCCCGTCTATATAGCGGGTAATCATTTAGATTAATTTACCCTCAAGAGGCATTCTCCCAACGGGAGTTTAATTTGGAAAATAATACCCTGTGGCAAAAAAAAAGGCGTGGACTTATATCTAAAATTTTTGGACTTATGGCTAGAATATTTAGACTTATGGACAAGAGGGGATAACTATAGGTTCGGGACGATTAAACCCTGGCCTACTGCGTATATGGCGAATTTTGAAATACTGTCAAAGCCTGACTTGTCCAATATCGAAGTAATTTGGTGCTTGACCAATGATTCAGATATTTCCAGTCTTTTAGCCATTTCATCCCGCTCTAACCCCTGACATACGAATCGTATTATGGCAATCTCTCTTTCTGTAAACTTGCCGGCAAAATGCGAAAAACCATCCGGGCCGGGATAGATGCCTATGCCTTTCATAGTGCTGCGAATTACATAGAACAAATGTTCCTTCTCCGTGTTTTTATACAGATAACTGTGCGCTCCGGCTTTTTTTGCTTCTTCGGCAAAAGTAATTTCCGGCAGACCGGTTATAATCACTATTTTAACCTGCGGAAACTCCCTGCGTATTTCGGCTGTATAACGTATGCCGCTGGAATTATTTTTTGTTACCACATCCATCAACACCAAATCTGGCTGTAAGTTCCGGCATAATTCAAGCGCTTTGGCAGCATCGCTGGTACTTCCCACAACTTCCATGTCTTCCTGGCTGTTAATAAGATGCATCAGCGCTTCCCGCAGTACTGTTTGATCTTCTACAATTACTATCTTTACCATTCTGTCCCGCCTTTAGTACAAAATATTAATTCTAAACACTGCATCGGCGGGCGTTTGATCCCCTGATGTTCTGCCGGTGGATGATGTTTCCGGCGGAGGTGTTGGCATCATGGCTGTTGCTTCTGATTCGCCCGGGCTTACAACCGTGTCATCCGCTTCTCTCCGACTGGGAGACCTGGCTTTGCTTCGTGTTGATCTGCCGTGCCTCCCGTGAGGTCTCACTTGGCCTTTAAGTACACGAATGTTATGGCCTTCTAATTCAAAACTTGCTCCCCGCACCGGTGTTGTTGCGTCTGGGCTGATTACCGACATAACTGCTCTGGTTCCCGGCGGAGAGTTCAAATCAAGCCGGACTCTTCCTTCCTGTAAATTCATGTTGAAGGTTTCCCGACCGGCAGTCGATTGAATTTCTGTCAAGCTAAGGAGGGTAACGGAGTGCATGGTAATGAGCGCACTGCCAATGATAATCATGGCGCTTGAGTCAAAGCCGGTGGAAATTATCGTATTCAGATTTACCAGATCTTCGTCTCTTGCCGGTACAAAGCCCGTCTCTCCCGGATGTCTTAATTCCACAGTGCCGCTTATATCGGTAATAACTCCAAATATTCTGTTTGAAGTTTGGGCATAGACATTGCAAGCCATCAAAACAATGATAAATATCATAATGATTCTCTTCATGTGGTGATAACCCCTTTTTACGCCGCGTGAGCGGCGAATTAAATCGAACAGCAGCGCAGCGCGCTGATGATAACCCCTTTATATAGTCAGAATATATCACAAAATAAATGTTCTGTCTCATAGCTGCATCCGCTCCCACAGGTTTATTGCGCCAATGGCTTGTTCGTTGTTTCCGGCCATTAATAAATCATAGAGCAGAAAATATAATTCCAAAAAGGGCGGCGGCGGATTGGCTGCCCCCAGTTCTTTCATGAGCGCCTTTATTAATACGGTATCTTCGCGTTGAATAGCTTTTTTAAGCTGAAGCAGCTTTTTATTAAGGGAATTGTTTGCCGGTAAAATTTCCTGGCCTGCTTCGGCGCGCTCAAAAGTTCGCTCAAGAGCGCGCTCAAGAGCTCGCTCAAAAGCGGCGCAAAAAGCAGGCAGTGTTTCACGGATTGTTTCAGTGTCGCCCTGTTCTCCAGCTTTGATTAATAAAGCTGCCTGTTCCTGTATATCGGCAGGCCGGTTTGTCATGTCAAACGATGTAAGCAATGCTGTAAACTTTTCTAAGTATTCCCTGTCAATGGTTTTATGTTGGCCGTTTAATTGATGGGTAAATGAAACACTGTAGTGGTTTAGTTTGTCAAGATACTGGGCTTCCATTGCCGCAGTAAAAGCCGCCTTTCTTGGTTCTTTCGGCTGAGGAATCCACCGGGTAATTACTTCGTCCAGGGCCTTTGGACTTACCGGCTTTGAAATAAAATCCTGGAAACCTTGTTCCAGATAAAAATCTTTCATTCCCTGCATGGCATTAGCTGTCATGGCTGCAATGGGAGTTTGCGCCACTGCTTGCTGCGCCGCTGCTTCATACGCTCTTATCGCGGCAACTGTTTCAACGCCGTCCATGTCCGGCATTATGTGATCCATAAAAACAAGATCGTAATTACCGGCTTTGACTTTTTCTATGGCTTCCTGCCCCGAAGAAGCAATGTCAACAGACAGGCCATAGGGTTTTAATAGTCCTTTTGCTACCATGATATTTTCCGGTATGTCATCTACCACCAACACTTTTCTGCCGACAAGCTGGCAATGGTGAACAACTTCTTTGCTGCCGCTTACATATTGCAAACTCCGTAGGTGTTCTAATGTTTCCCTATCTATGCAAGACAAACTGTATTCCTTACAAGGAAGCTCCTGCTCTATCGTTACCGTAAAACATGAACCTTTGCCGAATTCACTTTCCGCCAAAATACTGCCGCCCATCATCTCTGCCAGTTTTTTGGAGATTGCAAGCCCCAGCCCCGTCCCTTCGATTTTCCGCTCCGGCCTGGAATCAAGCTGAGTATAATTGGAAAACAATTTTTCCATATCTTCTTTGCGTATACCAATGCCTGTGTCCCGCACCGCAAGACAAACCCGCACTGTTTGTTGTTCCGTTTTCTCGTAACTTACTGTTAACGTAATTGTTCCTTCTTCTGTGAACTTAATCGCATTGGAAAGTAAATTGTTAAGTATCTGCCTTATCCGCAGTTCATCGCCTACAAGCTGCGCCGGAAAATCATCATCAATTTCTAAAACAAGAGTAACGGGTTTTGTGCCAAGTTTAACCTTTGCAAAATTAAGTACAAGACTGATAAGCTCTGCGCTGTGGTATGGCGCATGAATAATCTTAATGCCTCCTCCGGCTTCGATTTTTGAAATATCCAAAATGTCATTGATAATACTTAAAAGAAAAGAACCCGACTTGTGTATCTGGGTTATATTTTCCCTGCTGGCACGGGGCAATTCGCCCTGTAGTTCAATTTCGGAAAGACCAAGTACGGCATTCAGCGGGGTGCGGATTTCGTGGCTCATGGCTGCAAGGAATTCACTTTTTGCCTGAGACGCTTCCATTGCTATTGCCGTTTGCTCCTGTAGTTCCAGCGTTCGTTCGCGTACTGTAGTCTCCAGTTTAATATTGGATAACTCCAACTGCCGGTAGATTCCGCTAAAGCGATGCGCCAGGTTAATGGTCATGCCGACATACGCCGTAATTATACCGTACTGAAAAAGATTCATTCCCAGTATTTCGTAAAACCCGCAGATGTAGAGTACCAACATTCCGGCCAGAACACCAATAGAACCTGACTTTTTTTGATTTCTAAAAAAGAAATAGATACTATAGAAAAAAACATAGGAATAATAAACGATGGCTGATATATTCCATATCGTTATAACATCCTCACCGTATTGCATGCTAAAGAACACTTGGCTTATGGCAAGAAAAAGGCAGAAAGCCAGAAATACCCGGCTTACCAGAGTTACCTTTCCCCTTAGCAAAGTCTCAATACATAAACAAAATATTGGTATCAAAAGTATTAAACAGGCGTATTCCAGACGAATGGAAATATTTGTATTGGGAATAATGATATTTACCATACTGTGTCTGGTAAAGGTGTATATGCACAGCAGGATCGAAGATATGCCAAAATAGCAGTATGAGATTTCCCGCCTGCTTCCAATGGCTAAAAAAACAATGAAAAACAAAATACCGGTAAAACCGAAAATGCCGCAGAGGGCAATACGCGGTAAATCGCTTTGCCGTTCTTCAATAAGCTGATATTCATCCAGGTAATTCGACATTCTATAAAGGCCGGTAGCGGTATAGCTGGGATCTCCTATGATCCGCAGGGCCAGAATATTTGTTCCCTCTTCCACAAGGTGCTTGCCTACCGGGAAAAAAACATTGCTCCAGCTTCTGCCTCCCCGCTGGTACATTCCCGATTGAACTTCTATTCCGTTAAAGTAAATCTCCCAGTTCTCTCCAATGCCGCCCAGATAAATTCCCGGAAGCACTGTTGGACGAGACCTTAGAAAAAAAATGGCGTCACTGTCTATTTCCACGGGTATAAGAATTGTGAATTCTTCGGCTTCTCTCCCCCAGGGCGAAAGAAAAGGGCGGTTTGGCAGGTTTGGCAAAGGAGAATATTTAACTTTTAAGAGCGTTGATTCATAACGAAACCATGTATCGTCGGTTTCAGGAATAGCAAGGATATCCGCCGAATCAAAGCCCCACCGGATAAATGCGTTGTCTTCCACTAAATTCTGGTACAGGGGGCCGCTTTTTTTCTGCCACGCAATATTTTGCTGATTCCAGGCAAAGAGTACTATTAGTATAAAGACGGTACAGTAAAAAGCGGTCAGCAAGATTTGGATGATTTTCTTTTTTGGGCTGACTATCGGTGCTTGTTCTGCCGGTACTTGTTCCGCCGGTACTTGTTCCGCCATGACTGTATTATACCAATATAGAATAAAACAAAGAAGCCGCGTTCCATTCCGGTAAATGAATTCTGACCAATTATTCCCCTAAAGTACCGGGCAGTCAAGGCCGATACTTTATATACAGGGAGGGATTACCTCTCACTAATCAGACGGTGCGCGAACGGGTTAAGCCCAGACGTCCAGGCGCATCGTCTTTTTTTTATGCACATCCCCAAAAACAAAAATATGCGTTGACAAAACCACTAATTTGGAGTATCCTAAGTACATAAAATAACCCAAAAGGGAGGCCAGCGTATGGCAAAAGTTGAATTGAAAAGTATTTCAAAGGTGTATGATGGCGGTGTCCGCGCGGTGGACAATGCCAACATCGTGGTCGAAGACAAGGAATTTGTCGTCCTTGTAGGACCTTCGGGCTGTGGTAAATCTACCACTCTCCGCATGGTCGCCGGTCTTGAAGACATCACCGAAGGTGAGCTCCTCATTGACGGCGAGAAAATGAATGACGTTCCGCCCAAGGACAGGAATATCGCGATGGTATTCCAGAACTACGCCTTGTATCCCCACATGTCTGTCTATGAGAACATGGCGTTTGGTCTGCGGATCAAGAAAGTACCCAAGGCCGAAATTGACAAGCGCGTTAACGAAGCGGCTCGTATTCTTGATATCGAGAAATTCCTTGACAGAAAGCCCAAGGCGCTTTCCGGCGGTCAGAGACAGCGTGTCGCGGTAGGACGCGCCATTGTCCGTAACCCCAAGGTCTTCCTTTTCGACGAACCTCTTTCCAACCTGGACGCCAAGCTGCGCGTACAGATGAGGGCGGAACTTTCCGACCTGCATCTGCGCCTGAATGCCACCATGATCTACGTTACTCACGACCAGGTAGAAGCTATGACTATGGCAAGCAAAATCGTTGTTCAGAAAGACGGAAAGGTTCAGCAGATTGGACCTCCCCTCTTCCTCTATAATCATCCCATCAATAAGTTCGTAGCCGGTTTTATTGGCTCCCCGCCAATGAACTTCCTTACTGTTAGAGTGCGTGAAGACGGCAGTTCCCTTGTATTGGATGAAGGTTCCTTTAAAATTAAAGCCGATCCTTCACACATCGAATTTCTCAAGAAATATGTGGGTAAGGAAGTGTTCTTTGGTATCAGGCCGGAAGATTTGACATATTCTGAAACAGAGGTCAGTAACAGCATGACCGTAAAGGTAACAGTAGTTGAGCCTTTGGGCGCGGATATTCACCTGTGGCTGACAACAGAATCGCAGCCGCTGGTTGCTCGTACCGAGCCTCACTATACCTTTAAGGTTGGTGATACTGCTCACTTTGTTCCCAGAATGGAAAAAGCCCGGTATTTTGACAAAGAAACCGAACTGGCAATTATTCCATCACCAGATGCCTGATTCTAAAACGCCCAATTAGAGCGGTTTAAGCCCAGCGCTTAATATTTAAGCGCTGGGTTATTTTTTTGCCAATGTTTTACGAAAAGCGTGTGAAAGATTATTTTCTGTGATGGTTTTGATTATGCCGCCGCCCTGATTGCGGTATTTTCCTGGGCTTATACCGGTAAACGCTTTAAATATCTTGGAAAACCAGCTTTGATCTTCGAAACAACAGCAGGCGGCTATTTCACCAAGAGACATATCAGTTTCCAGTAAGAGACGGCTTGCCTTTTCCACCCTTAGCCGGTTAAGGTATTTTGACAGGTTTTCGCCCATTTCTTCCTTGAAAATGGTACTGAAATAAGGAGGCGAAAGGCCTGCTACACCGGCAATTTCCTTTAAGCTGATCTTTCTGGTAAAGTTCTCCATGATAAAGCCTTCTGCCTTTCGTAAAGCGGCGGCATGAGGAATTCCACGGAAAGAGGAGATTGAGCTTAGTATCCGGTCAGCAACTGTGTGTAGAATATCGGTCAATTCCTCAACAGTTTTGGCATCCTGAACATGTTTCAGGCTTTGGCTGTTGGCCTCCATGGAGAGGGTCCCGCTTCTTATAGGGCTGACTTCTACCCTGGAAAAGAGAACAACCAGTTCTATAGCGCGCAATTGCACATATTTGAACTGTCCCGAGTTGGCAAAAATCATTAATGCCATAAGCTCGTTTAATTCCTTTTTCGCCTCAGCGGAAGCGCCCCTGCGTAAAGCGTCAATTAACAGCCTCTCTTTCTCAAGAGAATAGGGCGGTTTTTCGGCGTTTTCCGGATGCTTTTTTTCCAATTCCCGAATAATTTTTGCTATTGTCTCCTGCTGTTCCGACCTGCGCCTGAGCACTTCATGGTGATCCTCGCTGCCGGAAGACAGAGATTCCGCGCAAATCTGCATCATTTCCGACAATGACTGTATTTTCTCACCGTCCGCTTTGGGAAAGGAATTAATGCGGTTCACAAGTTCTTCTTGTGATATTTCACTATTGCACATAACATGAGTATCATTTGCATTTGCAAAAATGTCAACTGCTTTTTCGATTTCTTGTAAAAATCCTGATCCCCTGATTGCCCCGGAAAATCTGCCCTCAGTATAAATTGGGCTTGTCCAGAAATGAAACCCCGCTTTGCATTGGTATATATGGGCGGCGCCCTTTCCATTCGCGTCTTTTATCGCGTTTTTGTGTAAATCAGGGGTGCAATCCGGCCGATCCCCGCCCCGGAACCTACAGTGCTGACAAACTGTTTTTTCGGGGCAGGAACTGCCTGTAATATCAGGATAAAACGGGCTGCAATCGCTGTCGTAGATACATATACCACTGCCCGTTGCCTGATGGTAATCCAGCATCATTTTTTCGGCTTTTTCAATAAAGACCATATGGCTGTTTTTTAAGACACTTTGTCTGTTTCTGCCTTCTTTCATAGCTAATACCCTCCATAACCAAGTTCACGATACTTTCCCGGAGTAATACCTGTGTTGTTTTTGAATATTTTTGAGAACCAACTCTGATCCTCAAAACCGCAGGCTGCGGCTATCTCGCTGATAGACATATTTGTGGATAATAACATAGAAGCCGCTTTTTCAACCCTTAAACGATTAAGGTAATTTGACAGATTTTCCCCCATTTCCTCTCTGAAAATCGTGCTGAAATATGACGCGGAAAGCCCTGAAACATTGGCAATTTCCTTTAGGCTGATCTTTTTTGTGTAATTTTCCCAGATAAAGCGTTCCGCCTTCCTGAGCGCCGAAAAATGCCGTACTCCATGAAAGGAAAAAATACTACCCGACATTTGTTCTGTCATTCCAAGAAGGATATCACTGATTTCCTTCATACTCTCGCATCCTTCCAGTTTTTTTAAATAACGGTTGTTTGTGTCAAACATATCGTCATCTTCTATTTTACCGGACTCTGAGACAGCCCTGGACAATACGACAGCCAATTCTATCGCTTTTAGGCGGAAAATCTGAATATTACCCCTTGCTTTACTGCATTGAAGCTTTATTAACTCAGAGAGGGTTATTTTCGCCTGGGCTATGTCCCCCCGGCGGAGGCTTGCCAATAATACCCGTTCCATATCCATGGGATTAGCGTAATTTTGAGGAGCTGTTTCGGCCTGAGACTCGGTATTTTCTTCATCTGTATAACTTTCTCCGGCTGCCGCTCCGGCGATACGATGTACCCCCTTGGTTATCTGATCCGCGCATATCAGCATCATTTGGGCAAGAGCTTTTACTTTTTCGCGGTCTTTATCCGTATCCAGGATACCGCCTGAAACAAGCGCCCCGGCAAAGCGTTCCCCCGAGTAAAACGGACTTGTCCAGAAAATAAAGCTTGCCGGACACAGATAAATGTATGACCCTCCAAGCATTCTTGCCTCAATTACCGCTTCCATGTGTGTACGGAAACAGGCTTTTTTGCCGTTCTCCTGATTAGTATACAATTTACATTGCCTGCATGGATGACAATCAGGCTCGGCGGAGAATTCCGGGCCTATTACACAGGCAGCGTAATCCGATGCTTTCTCATAGTGCTTAACAATTTTTTGCGCTTTAAGCAACAATGGCATTAATTCACGTCGTTGGATAATGTTTGATAATTCTGACATATTATACACTCCTTGGTACTAATCTTGGTACTATTAATTAAAGGTGAAAAAAATTGGACAAAATACACCCTTTTTGAGAAAAACTATTTATTTGGTAGAAAATATTTAAAGAATGATTTACACTGGGTTTCAATGGTTAGCAAAGAAGAAATAAATGCAACTCTGGATAAAATGATCCTTTCGGCATCAGGCTGGCGGGGAATTTTTTCTTTAAGTGGCGATGAAGAAGACGCATCAGAGCAGATTTCCGAGGCTCATCGGATAATTGCCGGGGCAGCAGCCCTGGTTTTTGCCGAATATCCTAGAAAAAACGCCTTGGTTCTGCTTGGCCGCGATACCCGTCCCACCGGAAACGCTATTGCCGAAGCGATGATCCCGGTTTTACTGGCTGCTGGCTGCGAAGTACGTTACGCTGGTTTTACCGCCGCTCCGGAAATTATGGCGTGGGCTAGAAATACTGATACTGCCGCCAGCGGGTTTATCTATATTTCCGCCAGCCATAATCCCATTGGTCATAACGGGCTAAAATTTGGTCTTATAGACGGCGGCGTATTGGCGGCTGAAGAAGCGGCCAAACTTATTGCCAATTTCCGCTCCTTTTTGGACAGGGACGATTGTGTCGAAAAAATCGAAGCTCTATTTGCAGCCGCCTGTCCTGAAAGACTTAGGAACGTGTATGCCGGTATTGCCTCGGCAAAAGCGGAAGCCCGTAAGGCGTACTATGACTTTTGCGGCAACACGGTGTGGGGCGGCAGCGCCAGTATTGCCGAGGCGGTAAAAGACAGCCTCGCGAGGCAGCCTCTGGGTATCGTCTGCGATTTTAACGGCAGCGCCCGGACAGTATCCATCGACAGGGATTTTTTTTCCGCCCTTGGGTTAAAGTTTGACTGTATCAATGACAAGCCGGGGGAAATTGCCCACCGGATAGTGCCCGAAGGCGAATCCCTTGATCCTTGCCGGGAACTGCTGCTAAACGCTCATAATCGTGACGTATCATTTACGCTGGGATATGTTCCCGACTGTGACGGCGACCGGGGGAATCTGGTAATATTTGATGACGCTGCCGGTAAAGCCCGTGCGCTTGAAGCTCAGGAAGTTTTTGCCCTTGCCTGTGTCGCGGAGCTTGCCCACCTTGTCTGGACAGGAGAACTTGCCTATGATGACAATGGCAAAGCGTTATCCAAGGCCGCAGTCGCTATCAACGACCCGACATCCATGCGTATAGACCGGATTGCCGAAGCCTTTGGCGTTTCAGTTTTCCGCGCCGAGGTTGGCGAAGCGAATGTCGTAGGGCTTGCCCGCCGTCTGCGTGAAGAAGGATACATTGTACGAATTCTGGGCGAAGGTTCCGCTGGCGGTAATATCACTCATCCATCAGCGGTTCGCGATCCAATCAACACAGTTTTTTCCATTGTAAAACTGCTTTCAATACGATCTAGCGGCAAACCAGGCCTTTTCGAGATTTGGTGCCGTCTTGTAAACAAGACAAATCTTGCAAGCGAGACATGTTTATACCGTGAAGACTTCACTCTCGCGGACATAATCGCCAGCCTTCCCCAGTTCGCAAGTACTCCCGCGTATTCCGAGGACGCCATTTTGCGAGTTAACACGAAGGACCATGTTTTGTTAAAAGACCGTTATCAGGAAGTGTTTTTACGGGAATGGGAAGATCGGAAGGATGAATTGAAAACTCGTTATGGTTTTCATAGCTGGGAAGCCATCGCGTATAATGGTCTGGAAGAAAAGCGGGGGGTAAACCGCTTTGGAGATGCCGGTAAAGGCGGCCTGAAAATACTTTTTTTTGACGGCAAAGGAAAAGAATCTGCCTATATCTGGATGCGGGGTTCCGCCACAGAACCCGTTTTTCGCGTTATGGTGGACATGGAACTTACTGATAAACAAATTAATAAGGATTTGCTTGACTGGCAGCGCCAAATGATAATGGAGTCTGACATGATCACAGGAAAAACAAGGAGTTAAATATGGGAGTACGTGGAGAGATTTTTTCAAACAGGGTAATATTGCCTAACAGAACATATTTTTTCAATGTAAAGGAAAACCGCATGGGAGACCTTTACCTTAACATTGTAGAGAGCAAAAACCGCGAAACAGGCGGTTTTGATCGCCAGTCGGTAATTTTGTTTGCCGATGATTTACAGGAATTTTTAAAAGGATTCGATGAATCCCTTCGTGTACTGGAAAAAGCGGTACGGGAAAAACGCCGCCCGCCGTCCAGTAGTGACACGCGGCAAGGCTTTCAGAAAAACCGCAATGACGATAAACCCGGTAAAACAGACAGGCGAGGAGACCCGCCCAGAAAAAGTTTCTCCAGAGAAAAGCCAGCGAGAAGCCGCGGACCCGATCGCGGAAATGATCGCAATCCGGGAAAAGACAAGCGAGTCGTGGTAAAGAAGCGTAATTTTAAAAACACTTAAAACTCATTCGTTGAATGGGCGAAGGGCCGTGTTCGCGGATAAGTTCCTTGTGGGCCTTTGTAGGATAGCCTTTGTGCTTTTCATAGCAGTATTGGGGATACAGCAACGCCATTTTGTCCATGTATGTGTCCCTCGCGGTTTTGGCAAGGATCGAGGCGGCCATTACTTCGGGGATTTGCGCGTCAGCTTTAACCATTGCCTTGCAGGGAATACCCAGATTTGGGGTATGAGTGCCGTCTACAATTATGGAAATATCTCTTGATAGGGGAAAGGCGAGATTTTTTACCATTTCTTCAAATGCCCGCCTCATAGCGAGCAGGGTTGCCTGTAAAATATTGACACTATCAATTTCCGTGTGGCTTGCCCACCCCAACCCCCAGGCAAGAGCGCCCTCATGGCCAGAGGCAGCGCCGCTAATCCGCTGCCGTAGTTCTTCACGCCTGGCAGCGGAGAGCTTCTTGGAATCATTTAACAGATCGCGGGGGAAATTGCCGCCCAGAATTACCGCAGCGGCGCAGACGGGTCCCGCAAGAGGTCCCCTGCCCGCTTCGTCAATGCCGCAAACCAAAAAAGTGTTGTCTGCCATAATTGCTATTCCGCTATGATGTTCATGACTTCCCGAAGTTCGGGATCACGCTTGTAATAGTTTTCTTCAAGCTCAGTTTTAGTAAGTCCCACAAGTTCATGGCTCATGTAATGTATCCACGAGCTTTCGTCATGTATCGACATTTCATGTTTGCGGCACCAGTAATCCGGCTGAAAGGGAAGCTGGTCGCTTTTATCCGTAAAATATTTATAATCGTGAACAGCGATTTTAAGATCTTTGCGGGGGACTCCCTTGTCCATAATAATCTGCGCCAGATGGTTAATTGTACGTCCTGTATCAAAAATATCGTCTATCAGCAGTACCTTGTCTCCAACCCGTAGATAATCCGGCGAGTAAGTCCAGCCGTCAACTTTAACTCTTCCCGCTTTCCCAACATCGGTGTAGGAACGGGCAACTACTGCCGCGTAATACACAGGATGCTCCCCTTTATGGACAATCTTGAAGTATTCGCTTATCACATTTCCCAAATACGCCCCGCCTCGCAAGGACACATAGATCACATCGGGAATGAATCCTTCTTTGTAAATGCGGTGCGCAAGTTTAAGAGCGTTATCACGAACTAAATCAAATTGCAAAAACTCTTTTTTCATGGATACCTCCTTGGCGGACGCAAAAACCCAAAGAAACTCCCGCACAAACCGCCGACAATGTGCGCAAAATGGGAAATATTATCAGGACCGGAAGTATTGAAAAACTGTACCCCCATGTACAGGATTAATACTAAAATAAATGTAAGTGGAATTTCACCGCGTGAAAAATTTGTAAACGAAGACAGAAGTATCATCATAAATACCACGCCAGACGCTCCCAGAAGGTAACTTTGAAATAAAAGCACATTCAGGATTCCGGTAACAAGGGCAGTAATTACTATCATAATAAGCAGTTCGTTAGAACCATAGTTTTCTTCCAGCATGGGACCAATCAGAAGTATCAGGGTAAAGTTGTTGATTAAGTGAGACCAGTTGGCGTGACCGGCGACATGGGTTAGGATTGTAACCCAGTTTCTCAAACTGCCGGCGTAAAAATTGCTTCTGCCGGGAACCATGAACCAGGTAATAAGGTTTGGGAATACTGTCAGCGAGAGAAAAAGCACCAAGGTACATACCAAAGTAAAGGTTAAAACTGTCGGAGCGTTATATTTGATTCTCATAAGTCAATTTCTATTTCTACCGGGCAATGATCCGAACCTTGGACTTCGGGCCGGATGATTGATGATTTTACCCTGGACAGAAAGTTTTTGTCCACACAGTGGTAGTCGAGCCTCCACCCTACATTCCTCGCCCGCGCCGTGCCAAAATAAGACCACCATGTATAGTGCCCTACCTCGCCCGGGTGAAAATGGCGGAATGTATCGATGTGCCCCGCTGCGGTGAACTTGTCCATCCAGGCGCGTTCTTCGGGAAGATAGCCGGCATGGTTCTCATTGGCCTTTGGGCGGGCAAGGTCGATGGGCGTATGGGCAATGTTATAATCGCCGCATAGCAGGAAATGCCGCCCCTTCTTTACCAGGGAATTACATAGTTTTAGCATCGTGTCGCAAAAGGCAAGTTTGTAATCCAGCCGCCTGCGCTCATCCTGGGAGTTGGGAAAATATGCCGCTATCAGGGAAAAGCGGGAGTAATCGGCGATTAAGACACGGCCTTCATCATCAAACTCCGGTTTGCCCAGAAAACGTACATTGTCCGGCTTTTCCTTTGTGTAAATTGCCACGCCGGAATAGCCCTTTTTTTTGGCGCATGCCCAAAAAACAGAGTAGGGTGCAGCATTTTTTCCTTTGACAGGCGGATTTAAAAGTTCCGGCGAAAGCTGGTCTGGGTCAGCCTTGGTTTCGTTAAGGCACATTATGTCCGGGTCTTCCTTTACCAGCCAGTTTACAAACCCGCGTTTTTCCACAGCGCGGAGACCGTTTACATTCCATGATAGAATACGCATGGTTCATTATACATGGAGGTAAAAGACAGTTTCCAGAGGGGTTTCCACATTTTTGTTTTTTGCTATAATTGACTTATTCTGAACCCGGTGTTTGGAAAATTTTACATAAGCAAGAAGAATTTTATGAAAAAGAATATATCTGTTGTTCCAATGTTGTTCGTAAAAGAAAAAAAGCAGTCAGCTAAAGTACTGAATGTCCTTATGAGAATAGGCAAAACCAGCATTTTTCCAAAACGTGACTATAAATACGACCACTTTAAGAATTTGTCGCTTGTTTATTTAAAACCGACTGCTGCCTGTAATCTGCGCTGTGTTATGTGCGGACAGTACGGCGACAAGGGCGTAATGAAGGACTGCGCCGCCGAAGAAAATAAAAAAAGTATTCCCCTGGAAACATGGAAACGCTTTACCGATGAAATCGCTCCGCGAAAGCCGGTTGTTTATATCTGGGGCGGGGAACCCTTCCTGTATCCCGATCTATTCCCCTTGACCAAATATATGGTGGATAAGGGTCTGTTTGTCAGCGTTAATACCAACGGTACTTTGATGGAAAGACATGCCGAACAAATTGTCCGTGATAAATGGGGCATGGTTTTTGTTTCCCTGGACGCTTTCCGTGATGTAAACGATGAACTGCGGGGCAAGGGAGCCTATGACAAAGTTATTGCCGGTTTCAAGGCAATTAACAGGGAAAAGGAAAAACAAAAATCCAACTATCCTTTTTTGGGAATTGTTACAGTTGTTACAAATAAAAACTACATGGACTTGGAGAACCTTGCCGAAGCGAGCAGGGAGTACAATCTGGACATTCATGTTTACAATCTTGGAACCTATACCAACGATAACATCGTTGCCTCTCAGCGCAAATTTATGAAGGAAAAACTTGATACCGATATTGACTGCCTGGAAGCCTACAACACAGGTTACAATCTTGGTATTAATGGCCAAAAGCTTCATGACATTTTGCGGAATATTCACAGTAAGGATTTTGGACACCCCATTCTTACAGTGCCGGTTTTAAATCCTGAAAAAACCCACACTTATTATGCCGAGCTTGAAACACCGGTTCGCAGCCATTGTGTTGTCCCTTGGTGTCAGGTCAATGTCAATTACAATGGCGATGTACACTTTTGCGCCGATTATCCAGACTATATTCTTGGCAATATCACCGAGCAGCCGATCAAGGAAATCTTAAACGGAGACCGCGCTAACCGTTTTAGAAAAGCCCTTAAAGACAGCGAAAACGGAATGTTTCCGGGCTGCCTGCGCTGCTATCAGAATATGCTTTTTGGGAAAAAAATTAAGGGTTATTAATCCTGATAGGCAGGCAGTTTTAAATTACCCGTTTTTCCATCCAGCGCCCACGTACCCAGCGGGCGCCAAAAAAGATACCCCGGCATAGAAAATCCGCGCCCATGGCAAGGTAGACAGCCATTGGTCCCAGACCAAGCGGAAAAGCCATGATAAAGGCGGAACATACCCTGACAAACCACATGGTAGAGACAGCGACAATCATGACATAGCGGACATCTCCAGCGGCCTTTAACGAGTTTGGCAGAACAAAGGAAAAACACCAGAACAATGTCGATGTAACACAGTGAATCCGCAGGAAGGTTACGCACAGTTGGTGCGCTTCCGGGGAAAGATTAAATATATTGATGATCGGATTCATAAAAATTAAAATATTTAAATTAATTATTATGTAAGTGATATTTGCCATAATAAGTATTTTTTTTGTGTATCGTTTCACTCCCGCGTAATCGCCCGCTCCGATACATTGCCCGGCGATGATTAAAAGACCCATGCCAAACCCGCTGCCCGGCATAAAGGCCATGGAATTGATTGTTGACGCTACAGCGTTAGCTGCTATTGCAACTGTTCCGAATGTAGTGAATATTCTTGTAACCAGAATTTTTCCGACTTGGAACATGGAAGTTTCAAGGCCGCTTGGGATACCAATATTTAAGATACGCTTTATCATTGCCGGTTCAAGTTTTATCTTTGTCAGCCCTTTAAGATTCAGCGTCTGCTGTCTGTTCCCCATTAACAGGTAAAGCAATGTGAACGCCGCGAAAATTCGTCCAATAACTGTTGACAGCGCCGCTCCCGCTACGCCAAGCCCCATGCCGTAAATAAACAGAGCGTTTCCTGCGACTTTTATTACATTCATTAGAACCGCTGTCCGCATGGTGATTTTGGAATTCCCCATGCTTCGGAACAGGGCAGAACCGGAAGTATACAATGCCAGAAATGGGTAGGAAATCGCGGAGATAAAAAAGTATGTTTGAGCGGACTGCATAACATCTGCGGCAATATTCCCATAAATTAATCTGAGAACGTGACCGCACAGGGTCATGGTAAAAACTGTTAAAACAAGGGAAATAGTAATACTTACATACACAAGCTGTCTAGCGGAAGAGCAGGCGTTTTTTCCATCCTTGCGTCCTATGTATTGGCTTGCCACCACAGAACCGCCGGTTGCCAAGGCGTTAAAAGCGGTAATAAAAAGAAAGTTTACGGTATCTACCAGTGAAACGCCGGAAACTGCGTGTTCTCCGGCAGAACTTACCATTACCATGTCTATGATCCCCATCGCTACAACAAGGAGCTGCTCAACAATCAACGGCCAGAGAAGGCTGAAAAGCCGCCGGTTATTCCAGTCGGGGGGAGTGATGGGTACTGGTATCGCAGGAGGTTCCGCTACTGCTACTGCTGTTGAAATTCGTTCTACGCTCAATTTTCTGTTTCCATGGCTAATCCTGCCGTGCGCTGTATTTTATATCAATACTAAATATAATCCGACTAAACATAATCCGCTAATTTCGCTTCAATATCTATTTCTATGGGTTTCCTGTTTGAAGAGGGGTTTATCAAAGAAATTTTTTGAACTATCTCAAAGGTATCAATATTTCGTCTGGCGGCATTGAATAACTCCGCCAGAGTTTTACGGAGAAGATGCCTGGTAGATTCGTCTGTATTGCCCAGAGATTTAAGCATACGGCCTGCCGCCTTGAGCCAGTTTTTTTCCAGTTCCGGTATTGACTTTGCCCTGGACGCGCTCAGAATTGAAAAAAGGGCGTTGATGAATTTTTCACGGTCTTTATCGTTAAGAGCGGCAATCCATGTCCGCAGGGTTTTATCCACAAAACGGCTGCCCACAGTTACTTCATCTACATGAACCATATCGTTACGCGTTACTTCCCATGAATAAAGCTCATGCTGCAAAAGACCTATTTTGGAACTTTTTATTACCGAATAATCACAGCCATGCTCAAGGAGCATGCCCACAACCGACGATTGCGGGATAAATGAATGTACGCGATCCCTAATCTTAACAAAGCCTGCGCCGGAAATGACACTCTCATGAAAGCCGGGCGCGTCATTGCTATAAATCTCCGTGATACGTTTTTGAACCTTTTCGCCGCAGTTGGCCGCGGCATAAACCGCCAGATTTCCCCCTTTTGAATGACCGCCAACACGGAGAGGTCCTTTAAACCTTAAAGCCATTTTTTTCAGATACTCTACAGCTTCAAGCTGGGCGGGAACGGAGTCATTAAAGCTCATGTTAAAATCTTCTTTCCAGCCAACAAAAGTAAAATCCGTTCCCCGGAATACGATAAAACAGGAATCATCCCCGGTGTATACGCAATATGCCGAAAATTGAATTTCCCGGACAGTATCAATATGGTTAACATAACCAAGAAGGCGGCAGTCTCCAAAACGGCTGGAAGAGGCAAGGGTGTTTATTAATAAGGGGTCTTCCTTGAACATCACCGATGATTTTATATGCGATGTATTGTTTTCCAGTTTTTCATTGAATATACTTGCCGCGAGACGGATACTGATCCCGTCTTTTTCATCTGGCCCCGGAACAATGCCATCGAAGGGAAGATAGGAAAGCTGAGAAAAAATTATATTGTCTACTGGATTAAACGGAGACTTTTCAAAGTCAAGGTCGCCTCTCCATGCTAGATAATCAAACAAATTTGCCATATATACCTGAAGATAGTATATCGAAAAAAAATCTCTACATCAACGGCGCGAAGATACGTAATATATCAGGAATTATCCGCTGGATAATATTATTGGCGCAATCTTTAAGAGTCACTTCCTGTGAGATGGGTAATGTTTTTAGGAAATCTTCTTTAATGGCGGCTATTGTGTCGCTTGAATAAATCAATACGCCACATTCAAAGTGAAGGTACAAACTGCGGAAATCCAGGTTTGTGGTGCCAACCGTGGCTATTCTGTCATCAGAAACAAACGACTTTCCGTGGTTAAAACCGGATGTGTATTCATAAACCTTTACGCCTGCCTGAATAAGTCTGCGGTAATATGAGCGGGATGTAGTTGCCACTATCCATTTATCCCAGCGGTGGGGCGTAATAATACGCACGTCAACGCCGCTCTTTGCCGCTAGTGTCAGGGCCGAAAGCAGGGTATCGTCCAGAATAAGATAGGGTGTATTGATATAAACATATTTTTTTGCCTGATTAATAATTTGAACATACACATGCTCTCCGACATTTTCATTGTCAAGGGGGCTGTCCGCGTATGGCTGCACGTAACCCCATACTTCATTACCCTTGCCGGGATTGTCTTTCCACGGGCACAATGAAGCGTAATCATCTCTGAAAGATTCCACTGTGCCCAGATTCCACATCTGTAAAAAAATCAGGGTCAACGACCACGCGCCTTCTCCCTCGAGCATTATCGCTGAATCTTTCCAGTGCCCAAAGCGTTCAACAATATTGATATATTCATCTGCTAGATTTAAACCACCCGTAAAAGCGACTCTGCCGTCTATAGCGATAATTTTCCTGTGATCCCTGTTGTTTTGTAATGACGAAACAATCGGTCTGAACGGGTTGAAAACATAACATTTAATTCCCATTTTTGCCAGTTTTTGCGGGTAGTCATGAGGCAGGGTCAGGAAACATCCCAGATCGTCATACATTATCCTTACATCAAGACCGGCGGCGGCTTTTTTTTCCAATACTGATATTATGGAATTGAGCATGCGTCCCTCTTTCAGCAGAAAAAATTCCATAAATATATAACGTTCGGCTTTTTCAAGTTCATTCAGCACCATGTGGTGATATGCTTCTCCAGAATCCAGGTAAACCTGCTTGGTGTTTGAATAAACGGGAAAACCGGCAAATCCCTGTAAATATTGCGCGTGGGTTCTGAATTCAGGATGGTCATTAACAAAGTCTTTAAGCCGGTTTCCCGGAAGGAAAAAAGCCTCCCGGCTGTCATGTATGTTACGCTCAAGAGCCTTTACCAGTTTCTTTGGGTTTAACCATGTGTGGAAAAGGAGGTAGAGGATTCCGCCAAAAAATGGGAAAAGCAGGATAAGAAAAATCCAGGTCATTTTAAATCCCGATTTTTCATGTTTGTTAATAACGTAAATACATACAATTACGCTTAAAACATTCAAAAACATGTATATATTGCGGAAATATATACCCGCGCCCGCCAGCAGAAGAAGGAACAGAGTAATTTGGATAAGAAGGGTAAAAAGAACAATTACTCTTCTTCTAAAAAGATATTTAAACCATTTCTTTGTCTTCATCTGCTTTTAATTATATCACACTAAGGCAAACCAAACATACGATTCTGAAATGAATTCTTTCTCAGGAAGCCCCATGCAGCCCGTAAACTTCGTTGACATCCAACACGTACAAAATGCCGTTGCCCGGTTCGTCAATTTTCAGGTGTTCCCTTATTGAGTTAACAATTTTGTCTTTGTTATCGCTTCTGGTTATTATAAAAACTTCTTCTTTTTCCGGCTCTATTTCAACGGAGAAAAACTTTTGGACTTCGTGGATTCCCGCGCCTCGTGCGTTTATTATAGTGCCGCCTGTTGATCCAGCCTTGTTCGCGGCTTCGATAACATCTTCCGCCTTGCCTTTTTCTACAATTACAAATATGATATTATACATACCTTTCCCTCCGTCCGTTATTTTAGAACTATTATCTGCAGCGGTAAACGGCGTTTCAATGTCGTTTACTGCGGAGAAAGACGACGTTTTAATGTCGTCTTTCGTATAGGTGTCTGCCGTTTTAATGGCAGATACCGGGTTTTTGCTGCCAATAAATTCACGCACAGAATACAGGAAAGCGATTCCGTGATGTGGTTTCTCAAACTTCATTTCCGCGCTGATGCCTTTTATCGCTTCGCCTGCCAATTCATCTTCCACTACCATACTGACAATTTCTTTTCGCTCTTCGTCTATCGCAAAAAATTTCATTAGCGGGCTGCGGACGGCTCCCCTGCCAATTGATATGGTCGCCCCTTTTATTCCATATTTTTTGGAGATTCTCCAAACTTTGGAAGCATTGCCCATGTTTACAGCACAGCAAATTAAACTAAATCCTGCCATTAATTTTTCACTCCCACTTTCTTTGATTTAATCTTATAGATAAAACCCAACACCTGCAAGGCTATAACCGGTATCATTGTCACCATAACAATAATTCCAAATGAATCTTTAAAAACATCAGAATGTTCTATGGCTTCTGATACGCCTTGCGAATAAGCCAATATAAAGGTAACGGTCATTGGACCCGATGACACAGCGCCTGAGTCAAATGAAATGCCCGTGAACATTTTTGGCGTAAAAAACATCATTATCAACGCGAAACAATATCCGGGCAGGATGTAATGCCAGAGCATAATACCGGGAACGATTATTTTTAACATAGAAAGGCCAACGGCAAAAGCCATGCCTATGGCGAGAAATGTCAGAACAGTTTTCCTTCTGAGGTATCCGTTGGTTACATCTTCTATTTGATGGGTCAGCACATACACGGCTGGTTCCGTCAGAATAATTAACATTCCCAATATGGCGCCCAAACCTATGGGAACCAGAGGGTTTCCAATCTTTGCCAGATTGTATCCGATTATACTGCCCATATTCATAAATCCGGCGTGTACACCGACAAAAAATATAACCAGCCCTATAAAGGTATAAAAAAAACCTAACAGCATTTTACGGAAAGGATTTCGAGTTAAACGAAATTTAAATTTTTGGAAAAGAAGAAACATAATAAAAACAGGCAGTAAAGACATCGTTGTTTCTCTTAAAACAATCGGCACTTCCTTAATAAAGGGGCCAAAGATTGAACTGGTATCGAAATTGTATACACTAAGTGTTCCGATTATATCATCAGTTTTAACAAATAAATTTAACAATAAAACGCCAAAGATGGCGCCGGATGCCATTATGCCAACTAATCCGAAACTGTTTTCTTCTGCGGATATGCTGTCTTTTTTCATGGAAGCCATCCCAAAGGATAGGGCAAGGACAAGGGGAACCGTGATTGCACCGGTAGCCGCGCCGGAAGCGTCGAAAGCAATTGCCAGAAAGTCCGGGGAAACAAACAGAGCCAAAGAAAAAGCAATCGTATATGTTATGATCAGCATTTTGCGCAAGGAAAAATTCTTTACTATTCTTACCGCCCCCAAAGCAAGCAGGGTTGCCGCGCCAAGCGCTACAAGAGAGCGAATGGTGAAGGTTGAAATAAGGTTACCGGTGATATTGGCTACCTGTTTTGCCAGAACATTTACATCAGGTTCAGCGAAATTAATGAAAAATCCCAGAATGAAAACGGTAATGATGATAAACCATAACTTGTTGGATTTGACAAATGCCGTGCCCATATGGTCGCCGAGCGGCAAAACAGCAAGTTCAACTCCAAACAAAAGAACGACCAAACCTATCTTTACAGCAAGCGCGCCTACCAAAAACTGAAAAAAGAGAATATCGGGTACAGGCACAATAGTAAAACGCAGAATAACTACGAAAACTACGACCGGCAAGACGGCAATTACAACTTCTTTGGCTTTTTCCAGCAATACATTCATTTTTTCAAATTGACCCTATGCTGTAAGTATAATCCTGGCGAATTTATTTAACAAGCCCTGCGGTAAAAATGGTTGTTGACTTTTTATTTACAATTTGGTTTAAATTATAAAGGAATATAACTATGGCTGAAATATTTGGCAAAACATGGTGGGGAGAGCATTTTCTTCGTTCTCTTGAAAATGTGGATTACGACAGCCGTCTGCCCCGCGGAGTGTCTTATGCACGAAAAGGAGCTGTTAAAGCCCTTAAAATTACCGACAATAATGTGAGCGCAAAAGTAAGCGGAAGACGCTCTACACCTTATAAAGTGCTTATTGTAGTGCCGCCTTTTTTTGAAGAAGATACCAATAAACTAATAGACGAAATTATTAAACAACCTATTTTGATTTCTAAATTGCTTAATCGTGAACTTGATCCTTCTATTTTAAATATAGCGGAAAATTTAGGAATTAAAATTTTCCCTGAAAAGTGGACAGACTTAAAAATGAATTGTTCCTGCCCGGATTGGGCGGTTCCATGCAAGCATTTGGCGTCTGTTCTTTATATTCTTAGCCGCGAAATTGACAATAACCCGTTTCTTGCTTTTGAAATTCACAATGTTAATTTACTCGAAGAATTAAAAAAACGCGGCATATTTGTTAGTCATCCTAAAAAAACCGAAATTCCGCTTTTAAAAAATTTGTGGCAAATTAAACCCAAAGGGTTTAAAAAGAAAATACTTCCGTTTGATGAAAAACTTCTTGCAAACCATATTGATTTTTCCGGTTTTCAAAATATTTCCAATACACTGGTTCAACTGCTGCCGGAAACGGCTCCTTTTTATCCTTCCGGCGATTTTAAGGAAAAATATGGTGCGCAGTTAAATCACATAGTAAAGAACGCCAATCGTATTCTTTCTGGTAAAGTAAAATTTGATAATATAACCCCAAATTTGATCACAACCCGTAGTACGTTTAGGTTAACGTTAAACGAAAACAACAAACTTAAAATAACCGGCGAGAATCACAGCATTAAACAAATGGAAACATTAATCCCGGCTCTCTTCTCGCTGAATCCTGATCGTTTGCGGGATTATGATTATTCGGTGGAGGCTCTTTACAAAGTTTTGATTAGCGCATTAAATATCATAGCAAACGGAATGATTGTTCCGCAAATCATTCAGCATGAAGACAAAAAATACTCAATTCGCTGGCTTGCGGCCCTTATTGAAAATCGGGTAAAAATAGTTGTCAGTAAGTTATCCGCAATGCTGCCCGAAGATTTATTGCAAATAATAAAAATTGTTCGCAAAAAAGAAATATTGGAATGTATTGAGAATCAGATATTGGAGCTTTTATCTCTTTTTATAACTCCGCTTATATATCAATTTTCAAAAATCACGGACAGCGACCAGAGCGACCGTTTTGAAGAAATGTTTTTTGCAGGTCTTACTTATGGATTTAACGCTGTTGGAGAAAACGCACTTGCCGGCGGCATTAAAGTTTGGCTGGATAGGTTTTTTCTTACCGCAGAAACTTACAAACCTGTAATTACTATATCAGAGGCTTTAAACGAAAATTTTGACGTTAAAATTTCAATCGAAGATACTACCGAGCCTGATGAATTATCAACGCCTCTTGAACAAATTTTAACTCAAGAGTTATACGAAAAAAAGCGGTTTAAGATTTTGCAAAATGTGTCTCTGCTTACCCCATTCATTAAGGGACTGGATTCTTACGTGAATACAGGCGGCGCTTCGGCAATTCGTTTTAATAAAGACGAGTTTGCGCCTTTTTTAATGGAAATGCTTCCGGTTGTCCGTTTACTTGACATTAAAACAATTCTTCCTAAATCCTTGCAGGAATTACTGCATCCTAAAGTTTCGCTGAAAATATCCAAAAGAGAAAAGGGGCAAGGTTTTATTAATTTGCAGGATCTATTTTCCTTTGATTGGCAAATCGCTATGGGCAGCAATGTAATTTCGCCGAAAGAATTTAAAACCATGTTAAAAAACGCTTCGCAATTATTTAAGTTTAAAGAGCAATATTTTTATGTAAATGAGCAAGAACTGGAAAAAATTCACAAGGCGCTTAGTTCAGATAAAAAGCTGTCTCCACTTCAATTGCTGCAAACCGCTCTTGCCGAAGAATACGAAGGCGCCCCTGTATTGCTCACGGATGAAGTCCGCGATTTAATCAAAGATCTTACCACGGGCAGCAACATTCCTTTGCCTTCAAATTTAAACGCGACATTGCGCCCTTATCAGGAACGCGGATATTCCTGGATGTATCGTAATAGCCGCATCGGTTTTGGAAGCGTTATTGCAGATGACATGGGGCTTGGAAAAACTCTGCAAGTGATTTCCCTTTTGTTAAAATACAAGGAAGAAGGTTTTTTAAACAAAAAGCGGCAAGCGCTTGTCGTGGTTCCTACCGGCTTGTTAACCAACTGGAAATTTGAAATAGAAAAGTTTGCTCCAACGCTCAGCGCTTTTATTTTTCACGGGCAACATCGCAAATTAAAAGAGTTTAAATCTGATATTATGCTTACCACTTACGGCGTTTTACGCAGCGATTTTGAATTGTTAAAAACGCATAAATGGCATGTGTTTATTATTGACGAGGCACAGAATATTAAAAACCACGAGACCGCACAAACAAAAGCGGTAAAGAGCATTCCGGCAAATATTCGTATTGCCATGAGCGGAACTCCTGTAGAAAATCGCTTGACCGAATTTTGGTCTATTATGGATTATACCAATAAAGGCTATTTGGGAAATGTAAAGTCGTTTAAGGATAATTTTGCAAACCCTATCCAGCTGTTCAATAATGAATATGTTGCAGAAAGGTTCCGCAAAATTACGGCTCCGTTTATAATGCGCCGCATGAAAACCGATAAAAGCATTATCTCAGATTTGCCGGACAAAATCGAACAAAATCAGTTTGCTGTTTTAACCAAGCAGCAAGCGGCGCTCTACGAAAAAACAATGAAAGCGGCGATGGAAAAAATAGAAGCTTGCGATGATAACCCTGATTCGCTCTTTAAAAGACAGGGTTTGATATTACAAATGATTCTTGCGTTAAAGCAAATTTGTAATCATCCTACTCAGTTTTTAAAAGACGGCAAAAAGAACGCTTCACATTCAGGTAAAACTGAGTTGCTTTTTGAATTGCTCGACAGCATTATGGAAAGCAATGAAAAGGTTTTGATTTTTACACAATTCAAGGAAATGGGAACCTTACTGGAGCATTTTCTTACGGAACGTTTTGGCGAAAAACCGCTGTTTTATCATGGCGCTTGCAGCGTAAAGCAGCGGGAAGAAATGATTCAGCGTTTTCAGCATAATCGTGCGGATAAAATTTTCATACTATCCTTAAAAGCGGCAGGAACAGGCTTAAACCTTACTGCGGCCTCTCATGTAATTCATTATGATTTGTGGTGGAATCCGGCGGTTGAAAATCAAGCTACCGACCGCGCTTATCGTATAGGGCAGAAAAAAAATGTAATGGTACACCGCATGATTTGCAAAAATACTTTTGAAGAACGCATTGACGAAATGATTCAAAAGAAAAAGCATCTTGCCGAAATGACGGTGGCAAGCGGAGAGAATTGGATCGGTAAGTTGAGCAATAAAGAGCTGCGGGAGATTTTTGAGTAGATATGGTTAAAGCCCATGGTCACCATATGCGTTTACTTTCGTGAAATTCGTGGTTAATATTTCCTATTGTTTGCCTACAGAATAGTTGTTTTCTGCTATAATAAACAGATGATAACCTTAACCAACCGTCAGGCGCGGCAGTTTCTTCTGCTGAAACACGGTTTGCTTGGAGAGTACAGGTTTACTGGCAAACAGGGCGCGCTGGAGTTTATCCGCCAGGCAGGCTGTATTCAGTTTGACCCGGTTGATATATGCGGGCGAAATGCCGAACTTACATTACAGTCGCGGGTAAAAGATTTTTCCAAAGACACACTTAGTGAGCTGCTGTACAAAGACAGAAAATTGTTTGATTACCCCGATAAATGCCTGTCTATAATCCCAATTGAGGACTGGCCGTATTTTGAACGGTACAGGCAGTTGTCGCGCGATAACGCTGGGCGGTATCCAGAGATGGAAACACTGATAAAACAAGTCAGCTCCTTTATTGAGACAAACGGTACGGTCTGCTCGGATGATATAAAAATTGACGGCGAATTTTACTGGCAGTCAACAATACACTGGAGCGCAGGGACCAGGCTGTCCCGTTCAGTGCTTGAACAGATGTACTCGACAGGCGATTTAATCATCCGCCGCAAGAACGGTACGCGTAAGTATTACGACTTTACGGTGCGGTACATTCCCGCTAAAATACTAAGCGCTCCCGAACCGTTACCCGACGATTTTAACCACCAAAAGTGGCGCGTACTGCGGCGAATCGGCGCGATAGGGCTTCTTTGGAACCGTCCGTCCGATGCATGGCTTAATATATGGGGTTTTAATAACGAAATACGCGAAAGAGTTTTTAATACATTGATTAAAGAGAAAAAGATTATTGCAGTCACTGTTGAAGGTTTACGAAGTGTATTTTACTGCCGCGCCGGAGATATGCCGCTGATAAAAACTGTTTTACAAAACCCAAAACCAACTCCTAGATGCGAATTTATTGCCCCGCTGGATTGCTTCATGTGGGACAGGAAACTTATCAAAGCGTTATTCGATTTTGATTATTCATGGGAAATTTATACCGCGCCTCATAAACGCAAATACGGTGTTTATGTCCTGCCTCTGCTTTTCGGCGAACAGTTTATCGGGCGGATAGAAACTGTCTGCGAAAGAAAAGCCGGTACGCTGATTGTTAAGAATATTTGGTATGAAGACGGCATAACACAGACAAAAAAGCTACAGACGGCAATAAACGGCTGTTTAAAAAGGTTTGCGAAATTTAACGGGTGTACGGTGTTTGATCCAAGGTAAAGATTAAATAATTAAACTGGAGTGTATTCTTCCTTTGCAAGATGGCTTAATTCTTTTACGGACATATCATTGAACAATCCTCTCTGCCATTCAGTGTAATCAAACGGTTCTCGAATAATGAGACTTATAAACCGTTCCGCTTCCACACGTCCGAGGTTATTTAATAAAACTCTCATACCTTCGTTTCGTAAAGCCATTTCAGCGAGCATAATTAACCCTCCAATTCATTGATAAAATTCAATGGATTTATAATTTCAATTTCTTTAAGTTTCAATTTGAACAATTGCTTATCGGTTGTTATAAAATAGTCGCATTTTGAATAAACGGCACATGCTATATGCAATGCGTCTTTTGTTCTTATTCCCATTTGTTTTAAGTTTTCGGCGTATTGTTCAATACTGTCATTTGCAACGCAATGTGTTTTTGCAATTTTTTTCCAATTGGAGACGGCGTTCCGCCTATCGTCAAATCTATTTTGGTTGTTTTCATATTCCAATATGTAAGACCACACCATTTCAAAATCGCCGTTTACTATGCTCTGCTGAATAAACAATTTCGCTTCGGTTTCCAGTTTGATTTTCAACTGGTTTTGATCGTCAAAGGGGCGGTTAAAAGTACAATTGTCAAGATATATTCTCATGTATTTACCATACCGTTTTTTTGGAGCAAAAGGCAAGTGTGCATTTACCAGCAATTCTGGAAACGGTGCCTGTCATAAGTCAGTTTGTTTCAGTAGAGGTGTTGCGAGAAACTTTTATACGGCAGCGGCAATTCGTTCACGTACCATTTCGCCTATGATTTGATGACGCAGTGGTGCCAGACACTCAAATTCGTAGTGCTGTTAGATGCAATAGTACACCATATATGTGGTAGCGCCTGATTGCAGCATAAAAACAATTCGGCGTAGGGCAAGGCGTGTGGCGAGCAAAACCGTCTTTGGAACTCCTCGCCGGAGGAGACCGTGCATCGAAGATGCAGGGGCTCCATAGGCGAGGCGCGCGCGCAGTCTAAAGACTGCACGCAATAACTCATCTCATTGACATTTTTCTAGCGCCATGCCTTCCTAATTCGAC
>Ga0099364_10002038_pt1 | contig 32535 bp, 31 predicted proteins | sample TergutTh196P3_FD_73070 | JGI IMG/M metagenome (GOLD analysis project Ga0099364, IMG submission 73070) | Microcerotermes parvus P3 segment gut microbial communities from Pointe-Noire, Republic of the Congo - Th196 P3 | ecosystem: Host-associated > Arthropoda: Insects > Digestive system > Gut ... | reverse complement strand
GGGTGAACGTTGTACCGATGTTTGCAAAAATCCGTGTCATAAGTTCTTTATCTTTTACCGAAAAACCATCATTTTCATGGATGGAAAATCGGGTGCAAATATAATGATTTTTTAAATACCAAACAAAAAAATTTTTTTTTTAGCCACGAATGCACTAATATTTTCTCTGTGAAACTCTGTGTCCTTTGTGTCTCTGTGTTGAATTTTAATCTTTTTCAGCAGAGACACAGAGTTTGATATTGCAAAAAAAATGTACTTTTGCAAAAATAAACCCATACTGATATGGCTACATTTAAAATCAAACGAGGACTTGACATCAAACTTGTCGGAGCGGCAGAACTCGTTATAAAAGAGGCATTTACAGAGAGATATGCTGTGAAGCCGACAGACTTTCGAGGGCTGACGCCGAAACTTTTGGTGGAAGAAGGAACGAAAGTAAGAGCAGGAACGCCGCTTTTTTTCGACAAATACAACGAGAAAATCATCATCACCTCGCCGGTTTCAGGAGAGGTAACGGCTATCGTGCGCGGAGAAAAGCGCCGTATCGAAGAGATTCGCATCGCCTCCGAACAGCAGATAGAATACGTCGAATTTGAAAAGAATGACCCGAAAACGTTGAGTCGCGAACAAATCGTGGAGCGGATGTTGGAAAGCGGCGTGTGGGCGATGTTGCGCCAACGTCCTTACGGTTGCATCGCCAATCCCGACGATGCGCCCAAAGCCATTTTCGTTTCCGCCTTCGACACGGCGCCTTTGGCTCCTGATTACGATCTTATTGCACACGGACAGGGCGTCGCCTTTCAAACCGGATTGGATGCTTTGGCTACATTGACCAAAGGGAAAGTGCATCTGAACCTGCAATCGGGCAATGCAGGCGTTTCGCACGTCTTTTTGAATGCTAAAAACGTGGAAATCAACTATTTCAAAGGAGGTCATCCGGCAGGAAACGTGGGAACGCAAATTAACAAACTCGATCCCGTTAACAAGGGCGAGGTGGTGTGGTATCTGCGCGTACAGGAGGTGATTACCATCGGCAAATTATTTCTTGAAGGACGCTTCGACGCTACACGGATTATCGCTTTTGTGGGCAGCGAGGTGCGCCGTCCGCACTATTTCCGTACACGCATCGGCGCTTCCGTCCGGAAACCGGCAGAAATAGCCGGCATCTTCGACGACAATGTCCGTTATATCAGCGGAAACGTCCTGACGGGAACCAACATCGGCGCCGACGGGTATTTGGGATTTTACGACAACCAAATAACCGTCATCCCCGAAGGTAATCATTATGAACTGTTTGGATGGATGATGCCGCGCCTCGGCAAATTCTCTGCATGGCATTCCTACTTGAGTTGGCTGATGCCGTGGAAAAAATATAAACTCGACACCAACCTCAACGGAGGTCAACGTGCTTTCGTCTTTAACGGGAAATACGAACAGGTTTTCCCGTTCGACATCTACCCCGTCCAACTGATAAAAGCCGCCATCACGGAAGATATTGACATGATGGAAAACCTCGGCATCTATGAACTTGAAGAAGAAGACGTTGCGCTGTGCGAATTTATCTGTCCATCGAAAATAGAATGGCAAGCCGAACTGCGCAAAGGATTGGATTTAATTAAAAAAGAGATGAGTTAAGTTATGAAAGCATTGAGAAAAATAATAGACAAAGTGAAACCGAACTTTGAGAAAGGCGGTCGTTTTCCATGGTTACATTCGGTTTTTGACGGTTTTGAGACGTTCCTTTATGTCCCTAACACGGTAACCAAGTCGGGATGTCATGTCCGCGACGCTATTGACATGAAACGCGGCATGATCGCCGTCGTCATCGCCTTGACGCCGGCGCTGCTCTTCGGAATGTACAACGTTGGATTTCAACATTTTAAAGCCATCGGAGCGATAGCGACATTTTGGGAAGTGTTTCTGTATGGCTTGTGGGCGGTGTTGCCGTTGATTGTTGTCTCTTACGGCGTTGGACTTGGGATAGAGTTTTGCGTTGCCCAAATTCGGGGACACGAAATCAACGAAGGATTTTTGGTAACGGGCTTGCTCATTCCGATGATTGTGCCTGTTGACGTGCCGTTGTGGATGGTGGCGGTGGCGACAGCCTTTGCCGTCATCATCGGGAAAGAGATATTTGGCGGCAGCGGGATGAACATCGTCAATCCTGCTTTGCTGGCGCGGGCGTTTCTGTTCTTCGCCTACCCGCTCAAGATGAGTGGCAACGAGGTGTGGATTCGTATCGGAGAGGGTGCTCACGCCGTTGACGGATTTTCAGGCGCCACACCGCTTGGAGATGCCTTAGTCGGCGATTTCGACAAACTTCACGCCTCGTGGAGCATCTCCGACATGATTTTCGGCTTTGTCCCCGGCTCCATCGGCGAGACCTCGTTCTTGGCGATCATGCTCGGCGCGGCGCTTTTGCTCTTTACCGGCATGGTGAGTTGGAAAATCATGCTCTCGGTCTTTGCAGGAGGATTTGCTACCGGACTGCTGTTCAACCAGATCGGCGCCAACGACTTCATGCTGCTTCCGGCATGGGAACATCTGCTCTTGGGTGGCTTCGCCTTTGGCGCCGTCTTCATGGCGACCGACCCCGTCAGTTCCACCCAGACAGAAAAAGGGAAATACATCTACGGAGCACTCATCGGTATCTTAGCTATCCTAATCCGCGTACTCAACCCAGCCTACCCCGAAGGGATGATGCTGGCAATACTGCTGATGAACGTCTTTGCACCGCTGATTGACTATTTGGTGGTACGGCAAAATATCAATAGACGGTTGAAAAGGGTTAATAAATAAAAATCGGCAAAAATTTACAACCTTTGCACCCAAAAACCCGATGAAGAGCATAAGAGAAATTATTGATTGTTATTTTCCGAACAAGGGCATGATGCGGAGTTATTACATTACTCATGTTGAGCGTGTTACGGAGAAAGCGTTGGCGGTGTGTGACAGGAATCCGCACTTGGGCGCTGACCGTGATTTGGTGGCGGCTGCTGCCATGTTGCACGACATTGGCATCTGTCGGGTCTTTGCGCCGGAGATTGGGTGTTACGGGGATGCGCCTTACGTGCGGCATGGCATCTTGGGCGCAGAGATTGTTCGGCAGGAGGGATGGGATGCGATAGCGCCGTTTTGCGAAAATCACATTGGGGTGGGCATCACGGAGGCGGATGTGGTCAACTATCGGCTGGCGTTGCCTCGGCGCGATATGTTTCCGCAGACCGTTGAGCAGAAGATCGTTGCCTTTGCCGACAAGTTCTTTTCCAAGTCACAGAGCCATCTCACTACGCCCAAATCTATAGAGAAGATACATTTGAGCCTGTTGCGGTATGGTGCGGAGAAGATAGATATCTTTAATCAGTGGTGCGAGTTGTTTGGTAATTGAAAATCCGTGTCATCCGTGTTCTTTTTCACGTAGCCTGCCGCGAACAGCTGCGGCGCGGATGCTTGTGTTGATTTCGAAACCTATCAGGATGAAGACGGCGTTGACGTAGAGATAGAACGTGAGGATGAGGATTGTTCCTAACGAGCCATAGAGGATGTTGTAGCGTGAGAAGTTGGTGATGTAATAGTTGAATCCCATGGTTGTGAGCGCGATGAGGGCGGTGGAGGTGATGGTTCCGGGGGTGAAGATTCTGAATTTGTGGGGACGGGAACTGCCGAAGAAATAGAACGTGGCGACGGCTATCATGACGGTGAAGATGGCGATAGCCAGCCGTGCGACGTTGAAGAGCCATTGCAGGAAGCCGGAGATGAGGGCTTCCTGACGGAAGATGTTGAGGACGTATTTTCCCATTCCCAGGACGACGACGGAGATGGAGAGTAGCACAAAGATAAGCGTCAGGATGATTAGAGAGTAGAGGCGGTTTTTCAGCCAGTTGGAGGCGTTGGTGAAGCGGTGGTACGTCTGGCGGAACGCGGTAAAGAGGCTGTTGATGCCGTTAGTGCCGAAGTAGAGCGACAAGACGACGCTGATAGAGAGCAAATTGCCCGATTTGCGGGTGATGATATAGGTAACGGTCTCGTCCATAACGTCCCATATCTGCGGCGGGATGATTTCGTGGAAAAAGTTGAGCAGGTCATCCTGAAAGTTCTCAATGGGGATGTACGGAATCAAGGTGAAAGAGAAGAGCAGCAGTGGAAACAACGCCGTAAAGAAACTAAACGCCACCGACGCCGCTCTTTCGGTTACGAAACCTTGCATCAGACCTTTTAGAAAGAGATTTCCGACTTTGTACAGCGAGTGTCCCTGAAAGCCGGGCGGATGGATGTGGTTCAGTTTTATCAACAGATGTTGTATCAAACGTTTGATGAAATGTTTGATGTACTTTGTTGCCGTCTGTAATATTTTTTTCATGTTCAGTCTGCTAATAAACTGATGTCCAAACTTTTGATATGGTGGGTGAGCGCTCCGACGGAGATGTAGTCCACGCCTGTTTCCGCATATTGCCGGATGTTCTCTTCGGTGATGCCGCCGGATGCTTCCACGGGATATTTCCCTGCGATGATGTTCAGGGCGGTTCGGATTTGTTCGGGAGTGAAGTTGTCCAACATGATACGGTGGATGCTGCCGGTTTGGAGCGCTTCGCGCAGTTCGTCGAAGTTGCGGACTTCTATTTCGATTTGCAAGGGTTTTCCGTGCGTTGTCAGGTAGTCGTTTGCCGACAGTATCGCTGCATTGATGCCTCCTGCAAAGTCCACGTGGTTGTCTTTGATAAGGACCATGTCGAAGAGTCCGAAGCGGTGATTGTCGCCGCCTCCGCACTTCACGGCGTATTTTTCCAACTCGCGCAGTAGCGGTGTTGTTTTGCGGGTGTCGAGCAGTTTGGCATTCGTTCCTTCTACCTTTTTCATCAAAGAATGCGTTTTGGTGGCGATGCCGCTCATGCGCTGGATGAAGTTCAGGGCGGTGCGTTCGCCGGTCAGAATCGCCCGTGCGTTGCCCGAAACACGGAGGATGACGTCGCCCGGGAGGATGGCGTCGCCGTCGTGGCGTACAATGTCAACGGTCAAATGCGGGTCAAGCGTTGTAAAGACTTTCGCTACGATGTTCGTTCCGCAGAGGATGCCGGCTTGTTTGGCAATCATCCGCGCATGTTTCACGGCGGCGGCGGGAACGGTGGAAAGGGTGGTATGGTCGCTTTCGCCGATGTCTTCCATTAAGGTTAGGCGGATAATTTCTTCAATATTCATCATGTTTGTTAATATTTTGGAAGTTATTGTTCCCTGATATTTAACTTATAAACGCAAAGTTTGCTGCTTTCCTCTTTGAAGACGATATAGACGTCGAAAGTCGTTGTTTCGGTTTTATATATTCCTGCCAAAAAGGTGTTTTTCGACCTGTTGGTTCCGAATTGGATGACCTCGAAAGATTTTACGGGGTAATTTTCGAAAAACTCTTTGACGATATACATGGATTGGGACGAACTCCACTGTCCGGTATATTTCGGCAGGTCTAATTGGACGGTTGAGGCAAAAATTTTTCCGAAAGATATATGGTCGGATGTTGAAAAGATGGTTTCGATATCATTAGAAATAACCTCGTTATCACTATTTTGTGCAACGAAACCTGTTAAGTTCATCCATAAAAACAGAAATAAAAACACTTTCATCGGCAAAGGTTTAGATTAAAAAAATGTGCTTACTGCAAAAAACGAGCCAAAAATTCAAAAACGGGATTTCCTCTGCAAAAAATCGTATCTTTGCCGAAAAAAAATAATATTATGACCATTATTGAAAAAGCCAAAGCCACTGCTGCGTGGCTGCGGGCACAGACGGGCGACGGGATAAAAGCCGCCATCATTTTGGGGAGCGGATTGGGCGATTTAGCCGACGAAATCGAGCAGGCTCAACGTATTCCCTACACAGCGATTCCGAACTTTCCGGCGAGTACGGCTATCGGACATAAGGGCAACTTGGTTTGCGGAATGTTGGGAAAGAGCAAAGTATTAGCCATGCAGGGGCGGTTTCACTTCTACGAGGGTTATCCGATGGAGACGGTTACTTTTCCGGTGCGGGTGTTTGCCTTTTTGGGTATTAAGAACCTGATTGTCTCCAATGCTGCCGGCGGCATCAATTACGATTTTCGTATCGGCGACCTGATGATTATTGACGACCATATCAACCTGATGCCAAATCCGTTAGTAGGGCAGAACGTAGAGGAACTCGGTCCGCGTTTTCCCGACATGACCCGCGCTTACGACCGTCGTCTGATAGCGTTGGCGGAGACCATCGGGGGCGAGATGAACATTCCGTTGCACAAGGGCGTTTACGTTGGCGGCACAGGTCCCACGTTTGAAACGCCTGCCGAGTACAATTATTTCCGTATCATCGGCGGCGACGTGTGCGGCATGTCAACGGTGCCGGAGGTTATCGTGGCACGTCATGCCGGCATCAACGTCTTCGGGCTGTCTGTCGTAACCAACGAGGCGCATCATTTCGACGACGACTACAAAAACGACGGCGAAGAGGTGCTGCGAGAGGGGAAAAAAGCTGGCGTGCGGATGACAGCGCTGGTTCGAGAGTTGGTCGGCAGGATTTAACCGGTAACGACTGAGCGAAAAATCATATATTTATATGATTGCACAGTTCAAAAAAAGTTCCGTCCTTTGCAGAAAAATTTATTATGATACGAGTATCTATATATGAGGACAATCCTTCGCTACTCGAAAGTTTGTCATACCTGATTCGCGGAGCGGGAAGTTTTGAACTGTGTACCGCCGCGCCGAAAGCAGTACATATTGTTGATGATTGCCGACAGTCGTGTCCCGACGTCATCCTGATGGACATAGACATGCCCGAACTGACAGGCATCGAAGCCACTCGCATGGTGAAAGCAGCGTTTCCCGATGTGAACGTGATGATGTTGACCGTCTTCGAGGACAAAGATAAAATATTCGATGCGCTCTGCGCGGGCGCCACCGGCTATTTGTTGAAAAAGACGCCGCCGGTAAAAATCATCGAGGCGGTGGAAGAACTCCACAACGGCGGCTCGCCCATGAGCAGCGGCATCGCACGCAAAGCGCTGGAGTACTTCTCCAAGCCGACAACCGACACTGTGCCGGACGACTACCAACTCTCACAACGCGAATTAGAGGTACTGCACCGCTTAGTGATGGGCGACAGTTATAAAATGGTAGCCGACGCCTGCTGCGTCAGCATGGGGACGGTCTATAGCCACATCAACCATATCTACCGAAAACTGCACGTCAACTCCAAGTCCGAAGCCGTCATCAAGGCGATGAAAGAACAGTTGGTGTGATATTGTCTGAACTGTGATTTTAATGTGATTGAAATGATGAACATGATTAAAAACTCTGTGAACCCTCTGTGTTCTTTGTGTCTCTGTGTTGAGAAAAAATATTCAGCACAGAGGCACGGAGGACACAGAGTTACACAGAGGTTTCACAATCTTAAATTTTAAAATATATTACATCATGAACCCTTTCAACAAATTTTGGATTTTGCTCGCCCTCGCAGGCTTGAGCATGAGTAATGTAATGGCGCAGTCGGGCAATGTCGGACCGCGCGGCAGTTTTTACGACGACCCGGCGGATGGCATCTACGTCTCACCAAACGGGGACGACGCTACGGCGACCGGCGCCAAAGAGAAGCCCTACAAGAGCATCAACACCGCCTTGAACGCCGCCATCAACGACGCTTTACCGAGCGCTACCATCGTCTTGCGCGGCGGGACGTATCAGGAACGACGTGATGTTCGTGTCCGGATGTCGAATGTAACCATAAAGTCCCGAAAAGGCGAATGGGCGGTTATTGACCTGACCAACTATGACCCGGGACATAACGAGGATTCGGGCGTTCTGTTCTATGCGGAAGATGCCATCACCGGCGGTGTCGTAACAGACTGTAAACTGCAAAGCGTCGAAGTGACGGGCGGCTTTTATACGGTGTGTTGCGAAACTCAATGGGAATGGCCTGTTTCACCGGAGGAGCATGGTCCGGGCGTCTCCAACATCATCATCGAGGATTGCGTACTGCATCACTCCACCAACGATGCGGTCAAGGTCAAACCCGGATGCGAGAACATCACCATCCGTTACAACGAAATCCACCATTCCGGGCAGGCGTATGCCCACTTACCCGACTTTAACACGGGAGAGCATAACTCGGAAGGCATTGACAACGTCAACGGCAACGGGATGCACGTCCACAATAACTACATCCACGACCTTTGCAGTACCGGCATCTATGCCAAAGGCGGCGCCACCGACGTAATCATCGAAAATAACATCGTGGAACGTGCTTACGCAGGTGGCATAATGCTCGGCTTCGACACCAGTCCACGGTATTTCGATATTGACGCAAATCCGCAATATTATGAGAATATACGGGGTACCGTCCGCAATAACTTGGTCATTGACGCGGGCTGGGAGGGCATCGGTCTGTACGCCTCCAAGGATGCTCAGGTTTACAATAACACCGTGGTCAACGCCGTTTCCGGTCCGTTAAAATACCATAGCCCGATTTACTTTGGCGTCGCCACGCAGGATTGGGATAACCCCGCCGGATGCCCGCCAAGCGTCAATCCGAATGTTCACCATAACATTGTCGCTCAACCCGCCTCCTACACCAACCGGATGATCGATGTCCGCTATGTTACGGATTTTTATAATCCCGACGACTACCCCGACCTTCCCTCTTACGACCTCTCCGCCTTAGACGGCAATCCGACGATGAACAATAACTGCTATCATGTCTCCGGCAAAAACGCCACCTTTACCGATAACCGCCCCCCCGCTGTGGAAAACATGGGTCTCGCCGCATGGCAAACCCACATCAGCGGCGACAATGGCTCCATCGAAACCGACCCCGCCTTAGATACCGACTACATGCCAACCAACACGCAATGCTCCGACATGGGACTGCTCTATCCTTTAATTCTGAATGATCCGATGGGGATAGTCTCCCCAAGCCGCCCCGAAGAAAGAGTGCGGGTGTATCCGAATCCGACGAGAGGGGTGATAACGATATGCGATGTGCGATGTGCGATATGTGATGTGGAGGTTTTTGATGTGATGGGCAGGCTGACCTCCCCTAATCCCTCCAAAGGAGGGGGATTGGGCGCAATGACGATGGATATTTCATATTTGCCTGCCGGCGTCTATTTTGTGCGGATAACGACCGATGGCGGGGTGGTAACGAGAAAGGTGATATTGTCTGAACCATGATTTTCCTGATTTAAGGATTGGCAGGATTAAACCCTCTGTGAACCTCTGTGTTCTTTGTGTCTCTGTGTTGAGAAAAAATATTCAGCACAGAGGCACGGAGAACACAGAGTTACACAGAGAAAAAATCATATAAATATATGATTGCGCAGTTCAAAAAAAGTTCCGTCCTTTGCAGAAAAAATTTTAATAACATAAATATTGTAGCAATGAAAAAGTTTAGATTTAGTTTGAGAAGTATGGCGCTGACAGTTGCCTGCCTCGCAGTAAGCATGATGCTCGTTTCGGGCTGTAAGAAAGATGACAAGAAGGATGACAACGGCGGCGGCAACGGCGATAATCCGTTTTTTGGAACGTGGATTAATGATGACGACGACGATGTAATCCTCGAATTCACAGCAAGTATGTGGACAATAGAAGATTACGGAGACCTCTATTGCAGCGGTACCTACACCTACGACGGGAACAGCGCCACATTGACGGTAACCGCCGTAGGCACAAGAGGCGTAGAGAAAGGAGACGTCGGCACAGCAGAACTCTCCGACGACATCATGACCGTAACGCTCGGCGATGAAATCATGCTGTTCTCCACAGACGGCGGCGGCTATGACCCCAATGGACCCGGCTCGGAATCCGATCCCTTTAAAGTGGCTACCGTTGCCGACCTCAAGCGGGTGGCTTCCGGCGAGAAAGGACCGGAAGGCGTGGCTTGGGCATCCGACAGGTATTACCTGCAAACCGCCGATATTGACCTGAGCGGCGAAGCGAACTGGAGAACTATTGGCGGCGAAGTGGATGAGCATAGTTTTTCCGGTACGTATGACGGCGGCGGGTACACCATCTCCAATCTTACCATCACCGACTTCGAAAACCAATACGCCTGCATCGGCTTGTTCGGATACGTTGGCGGCACCATTAAAAATGTCCGGTTAAACGGCGTTAACATAACTATTTCCAGAGACGGCGCTCTTGCTGCCGGCGGTATTGCCGGCAGGATTGGACCCGGGACGATAGATCATTGTTCCGTAAACGACGTCAACATGGTTGTTAACACATTCTGGGGCGTGGGAGGCATAGCAGGAATAGTAATGTCGTACCCGTCCGTGTCCTGGTGGGGAATAGTGAGTAATTGCATGGTGACCAACGGCGCCATCAAAGGGTGCGATGCCGGAGGCATAGTAAGCAGTAACAGCGGAACAATAGAAAATTGTTATACGACCGTTGACGTCATCAACATGCCCATCGACATGATGGGTGGAGCGAATGCCGGCGGTATCGCAAATGGCAGTTCCGGCGGCGGCATCATACAATACTGTTATGCTACCGGCAACATTACCTCCGATGGAGCGTGGGCAGGCGGTATAGCAGGTGAGAATATGGCAAGCACGATACAAAACTGCGTGGCATTGAACAAAGCGCTCCAGAGCGACTATTCAGGCGGACATATCGGGCGCATAACAGGACAAAATATCACCAACGCCTACGGCGATGAAGGCGAGACACTCAACAACTTTGCCCGTGAAAACATGAGCCTGATATTAGCCTGGCAGCCCTACCCCGTTACCGACATTTCGCCCACAAGCATCCACGGTGCCGACGTCTCCGCAGCAGACTACAACGGCGCCAACAGCGGCACATGGTGGAAAAACACCGCCGGCTTCCCCGAATCATCATGGGACTTCGCTCCCAACCGCCTGCCGCACCTCAAAGGATTTGACGGACTAACACAAAACCCGACGGTAACGCCGTGATAAGTTGTCTGAACATGATTTACTTGATTTCAGGATTAGCAGGATGTTTCGTGAAAAATCATATAAATATATGATTGCAAATATCAAAAAAAGTCCCGTCCTTTGCAGAGATTTTTTTTAAGCAGTTAAATCTTTAAATTTATAAATATTATGTCAGGAAAACCAGGCCCAGCCGACGGCGTAGATAAACAAGACGCATCCGAACATCAAGACAAAACCCTTGATATGTATTTCGGCATCTTCTTCGATGTCCACGAATCACTCGATGATAGTTGGATGAGTAAAGCAGCAAAGTATCGGAAAGATGCAGAGAAATGGAAAGGCGATTTCGAGAACGACATCCGGGACAGCAAGGCGTACAAAATAGCGGAGATTGTGGAAGGGACAGCCAAGAGTATCATTGACGTGCTTCCGGACAATCCGGTCTCTAATGTCATTAAACAGGGATTGGCGATGAAAGACACCATCGTGGGTTGTAAAGACCAGGCTGAGGGGCTGATAGACAGCGCTACGGGTGCCTTGGACAGCGTAACGAATACCATCACAGGTCAAGAATATTTCGATGTGTCCAGTTTTGACAATATAGCCGGCGCCAAGTATTCTATTGTGTTTAAGATGGAGCCGGTCTATCGGGGAGGCGGGAGTCAGGCAGAAGGTGATGATGTCTTTACGGTGTTTGTTCACCGCATCTATGCGCAAGGCTCCCGGTTTGTCGAAGACTTTAGACCCAAAAAGCCGGGCGAGGAGGAGCAGTCCCCCATCAGCGACGAGTGGCGGCAACAACTGAGCGACGAAGCCGCCGCGCAAGCATTACAGCAGATAAAGAACAAACTCGACGCCGCGCCGAACGCAAAACTCGCGCTGCATTTCGACCTCTTCGGTCATGCCGACGACGCCTCCATGGACAAGTTGGAACCGGAAATAAACGACCTGCAAGGTAGTTACGCCAATATCACCTCCGTCAAGATTGATTACAAAGGGAAGTATAAAAACCTCTACGACGTCAACGAGGTCAGAAGCGACTTGGGCGGAACCGTAGCGCGATTCAGAGAAACAACATTTTTAGACGTATAATAAAACAGGCATCATGAGCACAAACAACAAATTCGAATGGCTTGCCGACGGCAACGCCCCCCTGCTGTTTCCGACAGAGTTGGTAACGGGAAGTTTTATATTTGAAGACCTATCCAAAGTCCGCATTCCCGAAACCAAACCCTTTGCTGCTGCATGGGGTACATCCGTTTCGGCGCATCTTTTGCCCGACAATCGTCATCCTGCGCCTAAGTTTATTTTGATTTCATGGTTCTCCATCGTCGAAAACAAATTCTACGCCGTAGCCGACGAACTGCCCCAAGAACAAATCGAAGCCCTCCTCGCAGAAACAGACCCCAAGACCAAAAAACCCAAATACGACACCATCATCGCGGGCATGGCGCCCTACGGACAGTTGGCGCTCTGGCTCGTCGGCAACGGCATCACCACCGAAGTGGCATGGCTGCAAGGCAGCGAAGTCAATGTTGCGATGAACGAGTTTGCCCCCGGCTCGAAACTCAACCAAAAAGAGTACGCCGCAAAAGCGCTGGCAGGATGCCCGGAAGCCAATACCAACTTCCAGAAAAACAACCTCCCCAACCCCGAACGCTTCAACCGCTACATGCAAAAGTTCAACTACCGCATCATCCCGACTTTCGAAAACGGAACCGAACTCACCGCCATAGAACTCGCCTACTACAACGGCGAACGAAACAGCACCAACTCCGGCGAACACACCGAAAACGTGATGCGTGCCAAACCATCCAAAATATCCCTCCACTGGCATATCGGCAACATCCAATACAGCGGCTACTTCTGGAGCGACGAAAACAAAATCATAGAGACTTTCGACCAATTCTATAAAAACAACCCGCAAACAGAAGGCGAACTGTGCATCGAAGTAAACCAATCCAACAAAGATTTCAAATTCACCCTGCGGGACAAGTTCGTGGAGATGGAAATCCCCGTTACGGAGATGATCGTGTTTAAAAACAAATTCGAGTTCTTCAGAAGCGAAAACTACAGCAAGCCCAAAGGAGGGTGGAGAAATTAAAATGAATAATCTACGTAAAATTACGAACCCCTATCTACGTAATATTACGTATATTTTCTATTTACAAACCCTTTACCTTTGCCGACCTAAATTAAATGGTAATATTATGGCAGGCACAAGCGCAGGACCGGTAACGAAAGTTGCCGAAGACGAAAATCAGGGAAAAGCGGTAAACGTCTATTTTGGCGTCTTTTTCGATGTACGCGAGGACGATAGTTGGTATAACACATTCGGCAACTATCGCAAGAAAGCGGAGAAGTGGAAAGAGGAAATGGTAGGCGATTTATTGGGCAGCGATGAGTATAAATTGGTACAGTTGGTGGAGGGGAATGTCAAAGAGACGTTGAAAGAACTGCCCGACAATCCGGTGTCGAAAGCCATCTTAAACGCCATAGACAAAGCGGAAAACAAGGCTGCCGGCTATGCCGATACGATTGAAGGCTATTCCAACAAACCCGGCGAGTACATAGATAAGGCAGGCAATAAGGTTTCGGGCTATGCCAACAAACCGGACGAGTATATGAACAAGACGGAAAATAAAATCTCGAACTACGCCAACAAACCGGACGAGTATATGAACAAGGCAGACAATAAAATCACAAACTATCAGAACGCCGTAAGTTCCTATGACGACAAGTTGTCCATGATTCCGGGTTATCAGGAGTTGAAAAATCAGATATGGGGCTATAAGAATGAACTGAAAGAGACGACCGGCGGATATAAAGATGAACTGAAGGATACGTTGAAAGGTTATAAAGATGCGCTCATGGAAGAGGCAAAACCCGCGACAGATATTGTTGAAAAAATAAAAGACGCAGACCCGTTTGGCTCGAAGCGTTCGATTATCTCCAAAATGGAACCTGCCTACGAAGGGAAAAAAGAGAAAACCGGCGAAAGTTATAACTACCGAATCTATGCCCAAGGCTCCCTGTTGCCTTCCGAACTGAAACCCAAATCCACCGGCGACGACGCCGACGACGGCGGCAGCAATGCCGATAAGAGTCAATGGAGTAAAGAAGCGGCAGAAACGGCGTTAGAGGCAATAAAAAATAAAATAATCACAATTCCGAATGGCATAAAACTGTCGGTACATTTCGACATCTTCGGCTATGACGACGACGCCTCCATGGAGAAGTTAGAACCGGAACTGAACAACCTAAAGCAAGCATTCTCCAACATCACCGGAATAGACATAGACCATAAAGGACAATATAAAAAACTGAACGACCCCGACGAAGTCAAGAGTGGCTTGGGAGGCGCTAAGTCGCGATTTAGAAACACAAACTTTTTAAACAAATAGGAAAATGGATAACAACAACACCTTCCAATGGCTCGCCAGCGGCAACGCCCCCCTGCTCTTTCCCACGGAATTGGTAACGGGAAAATTCCTGTTTGAAGATATGGCGAAAGTGGACATCCCCGAATCAACGCCTTTTGCCGCCGATTGGGGCGAAGCCGTCTCCATGCACCTTTCGACCGAAAAACAACACCCTGCGCCAAAGTATATCATCATCTCCTGGCTCTCGATTGTCGAAAACAAATTTTATGCCGTGGCAGACGAGTTACCCCAAGAAGAAATAGCCGCGCTGCTCTCGGAAAAAGACGAAAAGACAAACAAGCCCAAATACGACACGCTCATCGCAGGCATGGCGCCCTACGGACAGTTGGCTATCTGGCTCTCCGGCAACGGCATCACCACCGAAGTGGCATGGCTGCAAGGAAAAGATATCAACTTTAAAATGAAAGACTTCGCCCCCAACTCAACCCTCACCCAAGAAGCCTATTCCAAAGCAGCGCTCGCGGAGAGCGAAGAAGCCCTTGCGAACTTCCAAAAAAACAACTTGCCCGACCCAACGCTCTTCAACCGCTACATGCAAAAGTTCAACTATCGCATCACCCCGACATTTGAAGACAAAGCCGAATTAACAGCCATAGAACTCTCCTACTACAACGGCGAACGAAATACAACACAATCCGGCGAACATGCCGAAAACGCCATGCGTGCCAAACCCCGCAAAATAACCCTGCACTGGCACATCAAAAAAGTGCAATACAGCGCCTATTTCTGGAGCGACGAAAAGAAAATAACAGACATCTTTGACCAATTTTACAAAGAAAATGCCCAACAAAACGGAGAACTGCTCATCGAAGTCGGAGCATCCAACCAAGATTTCAAATTCATCCTGCGGGATAAGTTCGTTGAGATGGAAATCCCCGTTACGGAGGTGATTGTGTTTAAAAATAAATTCGAGTTCTTTAGAAGTAAAGAATATAACAAACCCAAAGGAGGATGGAAAAATGTCTGAACTATGATTGAAATGAAAACCATGATAAGAGATGTGCGATGTGTGACGGGTTGGCAATGTAGAGACGTTGCGTGCAACGTCTCTACGACAACGCCCCCACCCCCCCTGCCCGCCGCCGTCATTGCGGGCTTGACCCGCAATCTCCCGCAAACAACGGGATTGCGGGTCGTTGCCCGCAATGACGGGGTTGAGCGAAGGGGTAGGGAATACCTACGGCACGCGACAGGACGGGACAACGTTTTTTCTACCAATATTCCGTCCCTAACGGGACGCTTAGAGTTCACGGAGTTACACAGAGAAAATGAAAAAAAAATCACCCCCCCCCTTTAGGGGGTATTGCACCTTTTAAAAATTACGTATCTTTGCACCCATAAACAATAAAATATGACAGACAATTACAATTTTTCGGAAGAGGCTAAGAACGCGATGAAGATCGCAGGGTCTTATGCAAAAGAATCAATGAACGAGACGATAGCGCCGGCACATCTGTTGAAAGCGGTGTTGCACAAAGAGACAGGCTTGGTTAGTTTTTTGGAGAACATCAACAAAGATTACTACTACCTGCTGGATTGGGCAAATGCGCGGATAAAGATGTTAGACAAGACGTCATCGCCCATCTTTAACGTTACGTTTTCCGACACTTTCCAAACCGTTTTGGAAGAGGCGGAGAGTTTCAGAGCCAAATACGGCGCGGCGCAGTTAGAGCCGATATATCTGCTGGCGGCGCTGGCGACGCCCGGCGTCGGTTTCACCTTCGAGCAGTTAAAGACCTTCCCGCTCTCTGCCGACGAACTCTTTGCCAACTTAGACGCGCCGAAACAGGCAAAAACGTCGGGCAAGTCGTCATCGCAAGGAGGCGGAAGTACGGGACAGTCCGGCAGAAACCTGACCATGTACGCCATTGACAAAAACATGGAAGCACGCAACGGCTACATGCCCATCGTCATCGGATTAGAAAAAGAGATGCAAGCCATCTTCGAGACGCTCGGCAAAAAAACCAAATCCAACGTACTGATAGTGGGCGAGTCGGGCATCGGCAAAACCGCACTCATTGACGCTTTCGTCCAACGAATCATCAAAGGCGAAGTCCCCGACTTCCTGAAAGACAACACCGTTTACGAGTTAGACCTCTCCGCCATCTCCTCCGAAGCCAACTACAAAGGCGAAATAGAAGACCGCGCCAAGAAAATTCTCAAAGAGATCAACGACATCGAAACCGCCGTCTTAGTCATCGAAGGCATTGACAAAATCTTCGACAAACAGAGTTTATTATATGGTATATCCACCCTGTTGAAAAAAGAACTGAACCGGAGCGCCATTCGCCTGATAGCCACCACCTCCGTGGAAGGCTTTACCAAAAACATTGAGACCGACAAAGAATTTGTCCGCAAAATAGAAAAACTGACCATCGAAGAACCATCGTTCGACATGACGTCGCGCATCATCAAAGGCGCCAAAGTGCGTTACGAAGAGCATCACGACCTGTTAGTGTCGGACGAAGTAGTGGCAGAAGCCATCCGCTTAGCAAAACGCTACATGGGCGAGCGCAGTTTGCCCGACTCCGCTTTCGACCTGATTGACAAAACCCTCTCGCACATCCACACCATGAACGACATCTCCGAAAAAGAGATAGAACTGCTGACCGAAAAACTGAACGACATAAAAAACACCTCACAGGAAAAAGGCGACGGCATCACCGCATACGACCTGCAATGGCTGCACCACGAGATTTTCAACCGCATGAGTTTCCTGCTCACCTCGCAGTTAGACGACGAAACAGACTTTGCCGGACTGAAAGGCAACGACAAAAAAATCAAACACCTCGAAACCGTCCTGCAAAAACTGCAAGAGTTAGCCACCAACAAACGTACACAAGTTGAGGCGACCGACCTCTCGTTGGTCATCGCCCAACAGACCGGCATCCCCATCGGCAAAGTTCAAAGCAAAGAGCGCGACAAGTTAGTCAGCGCCGAAGCCACCATCAAAGAGCGTGTGGTAGGACAAGACCACGCCATCCGCACCGTGCTGGAAGCCATCTACGAATCACGGTCGGGCTTAAGCAAAAAAGGACAGCCGATAGCCTCCGTCTTCTTCCTCGGACCCACCGGAACAGGAAAAACCGAGTTGACCAAAGCCTTAGCCGAGTTCCTCTTCCAGGACGAATCCGCCATCATCCGTTTCGACATGTCGGAATTTATGGAATCGCACTCCGTCGCCACCATGACCGGCGCACCCGCCGGCTACGTCGGCTACGAAGAAGGTGGACTGCTCGTCAACAAAATCCGCCAAAAACCCTACTCCATCGTCTTGTTCGACGAAATCGAAAAAGCCCACCCCGACGTCTTCAACATCTTCCTGCAAATCATGGACGAAGGCAGAATACACGACAAACTGAACCGCACCGGCGACTTCTCCAACTCGTTGGTCGTCTTCACCTCCAACGTGGGCAGCGACTACATCTTCAAATCGTTCGCCGAAGGGAAAATCCCCTCGTCCAACGACCTGAAACAAATTATGATAGAAAAGAAGTTCAAACCCGAATTTCTGGGACGTCTGACCGAAGTCATCCCCTTCTCGCCCATCACCGAAGAGATCGTGCTGATGATCTTCAACATCCACCTCAAAAACCTCATGAAGACCTTGAACGACCTGAACATCACCTTAGTCATCAACGACGAAACCAAAAAAGCGCTGGCGCTATCGGAATTTTCACCACAGTTGGGCGCACGCCCCATCTTAGGCATCATCCGCAACGAACTCCGCCGCCCACTCTCCAAGATGATCATCGCCGGAGAGGTAAAAGCAGGAGGGAAGGTGGAATTGAAACATAAAGATGGAAAATACGAATGGATTTATTAAAAAGGGAAGATTCATAAAAATTATACCTGAACGTAATTAGACAATGGAAACACGAGCGATAAACAAGGAAACGAGCGATAAAATAAGTTTTGTAACTTATATCGTACCTGCTTTTGCAGATGCCTACAAAATGAATGTTCAGGAGGCTTATTTTTATTTAAAAAATCATGGGGGTTGGGATTTTCTCAATGAGCATTGGTGGGCTTTGCATACCGATAGTCCCTTTTGGGCAGTAAGAAGTATTTACAATATTTGTTATCAAAATGGAGGTTTAAAATGAAACTATATCACGGCAGTTATATGAAAATTGATGTGATTGACCTCACAAAAGCAAAACCATACAAAGATTTTGGCAGGGCTTTTTATGTAACAAAATATTACGAACAAGCCAAAACTTGGGCTGACCGTATAGGCAAAGAACATGGGAGAAAAGGAATTGTTACGGAATTTGAATTTGATGAATACGCTTATGAAGATGACAGTGTAAAAGTTGCGATTTTTGAAAATTACGACGAACGATGGCTGGACTTTATTGTTCTTAATCGCAGTAACAGGAAACCAATGCACGATTACGACATTGTGGAAGGTCCGATTGCAGACGACAAAGTACAAAACAGGATAGTTGATTATGTGAACGACGAAATTTCTAAAACAGACTTTTTGGAAGAATTGAAATGGCACGAAGAAACACATCAAATTGGCTTTTGTTCCGTTGTATCATTGCAATTTCTTAAACAAACAGATAATAGCAAACGGGTTTCAAAGTTTTCACACATTGGCGAACCAATTGTTGAAAACTTAGTCATTGATTTTAATTTTGACTACAAAACAGCCGCCGACAAGTTTTTTTCATCAAATACATTTTCAAAACTGGCAGACACCTCTACCGAACTTTACCTGAAACCCTGGCAAGAAATTTACGAAATATTAAAAATTGAATTGAACAGAGGAGAAACATATAATGAAAGCGAATAGGGAGGGAGTATGTGGAAAAAGATCATTAATTTTATTGTTAAACATATTAAAAAGGAAAGAAAGATGAGTAAAGAGAATTATTTATCAAGGATCGAAGAAGAAGATTCTTCGGCAAGAATAGAGGGATTGTCTGAGAACAAGACCCTTTATGTGGATCAGTTTACAGCCGACGTTACCTTTGAAAACAGAGGTCTGGCAATGGAAGAAGTAGAAGAGGACGGCCAAAAGAGAGGCGTCTATCCTCGTTCGATGAAAGAGGTGTTTGCCTACTATAAGCCCAAGGTAGAGGTTGACTTTGCCGGCGACGGTGGCGAATCGAAGAAAGAGGTTTTGAATTTCAACGAGATGAAAGACTTCGACATCAACAACGGTAAAGGTAACTTAGTTACGAACAGTCCGTTTTTAAGCGACCTGCGAAGCAAGAAAGATAATTGCGAGACGGTGCAGAAGCAGATAGAGAAGAACGCACGCCTGCGCGAAATCCTCAAAGACGCCGAAGCGCGAGGCGAACTGAAAGCGCTTCTGGAATCCATTTTGGTAGAATTAAACGAGTCTAATAAATAACCTTAAAATTTTATAATCATGGCTGAGAACAAATTACAACAGCAAGAGAGCGCTCAACCGCAAGAAGCAACAGCGGTTAAGCCACAACTGTCATCGAAACCGGTGGGCGAATTATTAAAGAAACACGGTGGTTTTAAAACACTTGCCGCCTTTATGCCCGATGCCGCCGACCTCGACCCCGACAGCCTCGCCACAAAAATGATGTTTCTGACCGAAAAACAGTTCAAATCCAAACGGGAACGCTTGGCAAACGACATCAAAACATGGCTGGAAATATTAAACGAAGACAAATCCTCCGCTTCGGAATACGTGGACCTGTGCGGACAAAAGAGAGATAAATATCAAAGCCTGCTCAAATCAAACCTGCAACTCACCGCGATGAAAATGAAAAAGTTGGAAACCGCTTACCGCTCGTTAGACGCCTTTTTCAAAAACACCGGCATGGAAAAAATCCCCAACCTCCGCCTAATGAACGTAGAGAAATACAACGAAAACGGCGAAACCGACGAACTCGCTAACAGCGACGCCGAGAGTTTCAAAGACATCAAAAGCATGTTGTACAACGCCTACGGACGGTTGAGCCTGAAAGACAACTACAGCCTCGTTGCCCTGCCCGGCAACATCTTCAAAGATAAACAAGTGCGCGACATGTGGGCAAGATTGGCTTACGAATACAAAGTGCTGGTCGTTACCGACTCCGCCGATTGCAGAGACTACGACATCCTCCACGAAGAGACCGAACAATACAAAGACAGCGACCGCGAACTCCAAAACTTAGTCGTTACCGCCAACTGGATGGTCGGACGTCCATCCGAAAGTATCGCCGGCGAAACCACCCCCTTGTATCTCCCGCCCGCCAGCGCATTGGTCGGAAAACTCTATAACAACAACACGCCCATGTCGCAAGGCGCCGCCGGCGAAAAATACGGCACGCTCAACGAAATCAAAGGCGTACATATTGACATGATGAAAGAAGAAATCACCGGACTGTGGGACAACCAAGTCGTGCCGATAGTCTTCTCCGAAGGACGCGTGATGGCATACAACAACACCAACCTCTACACCGGCTCCAATACCGCATTGAAAGAGTACCCCATTGTCAGAGTCTTCGACTGGGTGAAAAAGAACCTCATGCACTATGTCCATAAAATAGCCCTCGAAAACTGGGATCCCTACAACTCGCCCGACCAACTGAAAAAAACCATACAAGACTTCCTCAACGACTACAAAGGACACGGCAAACTCTTCAAAGACTATACCATCGGCGAACCTTTCCAAGACCCGAAAACCAAAGAGGTGAAGATTGACATTGACATCGTCCCCTACTTTGCAGCAAAGAACTTCACTATCAAACTATCCGCTGACCGCAACAGCAAAAAATGCGACACACAAGACAAATAAACCTTAATTAACTTATTTATAAATTTAAAAATTTTTGTATTATGGCAACAACACCAGTAACATTGAAAATTGATGGTTTTGCAGATCGCGAAGTAGCAGCGGTCACCTATTCGTTTAACCAGGCTATTGACAAGGAAAATCAACCGGCAGGTCCTCCTCGTGGCGGAAAAATCACTATTCGCGTAAAAGCGATGAATGACGGCAACGTGGATCTCCTGAAATGGATGACGAGTAAATCTTTAGCCAAAAAAGGCTCTATCGAGTTCATGAACTCGTCCGACGTGGACAAGAAGATGAAATCGGTTGAGTTCGACGGCGCTTATTGCGTTGACTTTGTAGAACAATGGCAAGACGTCCAGGCAGGCGACAAAGACACCTCCTTAGCGCACTGGGAAGAGATTACCCTCTCCTGCAAAAAGATTGTCAACGGACCAATCACTTACGAAAACGACTGGAAGTAAGTAAAACCTTCTTAACGGCACACAGATGACACAGATAACACGGATTTCCACAGATATACATTTGTAAAACCTGCGCTTATCTGTTCCATCTGCGTCATCTGCGTGCTAAATTTTACACAAAAATAACATTGTAAAATAAACAAACATGGCACATAACTCAACCTTACACTTCGATTCTTTCGGGAAAAGAGTTTATAAAATAATCGAATGTGAATACGAAATTGCTCAACTCGTTAACGACTACGGACGACCCTCCGGTCACCCTTCGAGTGGAGTCATTCAGATCACTATAGTCTCGCCCGATAACAGCGACATGTTCCTCCACAGTTGGATGCAAAGCGCCACAGAACATAAGGACGGGCAGATTAAATTTGCAACAGTGGACACAGGACTTCCGACGGGAAAAACCCTCTCCTTTAAACATGCTTACTGCATTCGGCTTAGCGAACACTTTCACGGGCAAGCCGGAAAACAAATGTACACCAAACTAACCCTCAGCGCCGAAGAAATCGCCTTTGGCGACAACCAAGACGTGGTCTTTAAAAACGAGTATTAGAAATAAACAAATAGTATAATTATGGCTGTTTTAGCGGATAAAATAGAGATTAGAATTGACGGAAACACATTCAACGAAGAATATGACTTTTCCGACATTCAATTAGTGCAGGAATTGCAGAAACCCAACGAATTTCGCTTCCTGATGCACAAAAAAGCGATGAAAGAAGATGAACAATACATCCGTTTTTCCCTCTCCAAAGAACTGCTGGGGAAAACCGTAGAGTATTTTCTTAGCACCATGCGCGACGACGACACCGGAAAAGCACATACCGACGTGCTGGAATTTTCCGGTATCATCTTCCATGTCAACGTCTTGCGAAAAAACTTAAAGGCGGGATTGGTGATAGAAGTCATCGCCTACAGCCCCGACTATCTGCTGCTCGACAATCCGCATTGCTGGTCATACGAAGATGCAACCCTGAAAGAGATAGTAACCAAAACATTGGAACCGTATGAAATACCCATACTGAACAATCCGCGTATGGACGAGGAAATCCCTTATACGGTGCAATACAACGAAACCAACTACGCCTTTATCAACCGCTTAGCCCGCCGTTTCGGCGAATGGCTATACTATAATGGTAAAGAATTGGTCTTCGGAAAAGTGGACAAACTGAACGGCTCAGACCCGTTCCACATCGGATACGACATTCTCAACTACCAATACCACTTAGACCTGGGACATCTGAACTTCACCCACGCCCACCACGACTACGCAGAATACGGCAACACCAGAAAAGACGGCTACAGTTTCACCGACAACGATATGCACAACCTCACCGACATCGCCTACGACAACTCCAAATCACTCTACGCCAAAGAGACCTTCCAACACCTGAAAGGCGCCTCGCCGGAAGGAAACTTCGACGAAACCGAATACTCCGCCCAAACACAATCCTTAGGGAAAAAAGCGCAAATGACGATATGCCAAGGCAGTAGCAACCGCGCCGACCTGCGCATAGGCAGCATCTTCAAAATTGAAGAGTATTACGACAAAGGCGACAATGAACGCGGAACCTGCTCCCACGACGAACTCTTAGTCTGCAAAATCATCCATACCACCGACGTCCGCGGAAAGTACGAAAACGTCTTTACGGCTATCCCCGCCACCTGCGACCTCCCCCCCTACAACTTCGGCGAACACTACCCCAAAGCCGAAACACAACGCGCCGTGGTCATGGACAACCAAGACCCCGAAGAACTCGGACGCATACGCGTTCAGTTCCTCTGGCAAAAAGAACAGGACGACAACATGATCACCCCCTGGCTCCGCATCGCCCAACCACACGGCGGCGACAACAAAGGCTTCTACTTCATCCCCGAAATCGGTGAAGAAGTGATGGTAGGTTTCGAAAACGGAAACGCCGAAAAACCCTACATCACCGGAACACTCTACCACGAACAACAACGCCCGGGCAACGGCTGGTACTCCGAGACCAACGACATCAAAGCCATCCGCACACGCAACGGACACACCATCGAAATACACGACGAAGAAAACGACGGCTTCATCCGAATCTATGACAACGAAAAATTCAACTATATCCTCACTTTCTCCACCGACGACAAACTGATAAAACTGCAATCCACCGGCAACATCGAACTCTATGCCGAAAACAACATCATCCTGGAAGCCGGCAACCATATCAACATGAAAGCCGGCGTGGACTTGAACCGCGAAGCCGGCGAAAATATCAACGAAACAGCCGGAAACAACATCACCACCAACGCCAAAAACAACATCGCAACCGCCGCAAAAGCCAATATCACCATCAACGCCGGCAACGACATGGACACCAGCATCGGAAATAACGAATCCCTGAGCGTCGGCAGCAATCAAATCATAGAAATCGGCGCCAATAAAGATGAATCCATCGCCGAAAAATATCAACTCAGCGCCGAAACCTTCCGCATCGAAGCCTCCGACAAAATGCTGATATACTCCAAAAACCACGAACAAAAAGCCGACAGCGCTATGAAATTAGACGGCGGCAACGGAATAGACCTCTATGCAAGCAGTATCAAAATCAATTAAAAATTAAATTTTTAAATCCTTAAATCTTTAAATTGTAACAATATGCCAAAGTACGTATGTAAAGGAGCCAAGTTGAAATGTTCTTTCGGGTCCGACCAGTCGGACTTGGGCGTGATGCATCCCATGAATCCGATAAGTCTGCACGGCAACAACATGGCAAACATACAGGACTACAAACCAATGATGAACATCATGCCTTTCGGACAGTGCAAATCGTTGGCAAACCCGATCGTCGCCTCGGCAACAGCCGCCAACTACGGCAAATTGCAAGAGATGCCCTGCATCCCCAACACCACCTCGCCGTGGATACCCGGCAGCATGAACGTATTGGTAAAAGGACAACCCGCCGTGATGGATAACTGCAAACTGATGTGCATGTGGGCAGGAATCATCGAAGTAACCGATGCGGGACAAAGTAGTACAACAGGTTAAAATTAAATCAACAAAATAAGAATTAAAACACAGTATATTATGAAACGAATATTTTTAACATTAGTGATGATCGCCGCAGGGCTCAGTTGGGCTGTGGCGCAAGAGTGTGTCATAACATTGACTTCCGGCGCAGGAACGGATAACCAAACCGTATGCGTCAACACTGCCATAACCACCATTACCTATTCCACCACCGGCGGTGTTGCAACAGTAGCCGATTTGCCTGACGGCGTAGAGGGAAATTTCACAGGAGATGCAACCGCCGGAACAGTAACCATCAGCGGCACGCCGACAGCAAACGGTACCTTTAATTACATGGTAACGTTAGACTGTGACAGGAAAGCGGAAGGACGCATTACGGTAAATACGGCAAACACCATAGAGCCTACAAATGGCAAAGACAGAACGACTTGCGTAAGTGTGTCCATGGTGCCCAGCATTATTTATTCTACCACCGGCGCTACCGGCGCCGATTTCTCAGGATTGCCCAACGGCATAAGCGGAAATTTCAACACAAGCGACGGAAAGATTACCATCAGCGGAACGCCGACAGAAACCGGCACGTTTGAATATACGGTAACACTCACCGGCGGCTGTACTTCTACCGTAACCGCCACCGGCACGATTACGGTGAATCCGTTGACCAACATAGCGTTTGATGACAATGGTCCCCACAGAACGACGTGCGTAAACGAACCGCTATCGCCCGACATTATCTGCACCACCACCGGCGCTACCAGCGCCGATTACGAAGGATTGCCCTCCGGCATAACCGGAAATTTCGACGCAGCCACCGGAAAGATTACCATCAGCGGCAAGTCATCCCTCAGCGGCTTGTTTGATTATAAGATAATCTTAACAGGCGATTGCTCGAGTCTAACGACAACAGGAGTCATTACCGTCCACCAGCAATTCAACCCCGGAGCCATTGCCACCGACGGACAAACGGTCTGTTTCAACGCTCCGGCACACGAAATAGGGAATAAAACCGACGCCTCCGGCGGCAATGGAACCATCGAATATCAATGGAAAAAGAACAAAACGGTGATTCCCGGTGCAGACAAAGCGACTTATACCCCGCTTACCAACGAAGCCGGAACGTTTGAATATACCCGCGAAGCACACGACGAAACTTGCAGCAAAGAGTGGGCGCCATCGGTCGGCTCGTGGAGATTAACTGTCGCCAGAGAGTTTCTGATAGAGATTCAGCCGATGCCCGGCAGTTTTTGCGGTAGCGTAGCGCCCGACACCTTAACATGCGAGGCAAGCGGCGGCGAAAATATAAAATACCAATGGCAAAAGAGCGACAACGGCACTTCCGGCTGGGCAGATTTACCCGGCGAAACAGCAACAACATTTGTGCCGCCGGCAATCACCGCTTATTACCGCTGTGTGGTTACTTCTACCGATTGCGGAACGTTAACCAGCGATGTGGCGCTGGTGCAGTTTAAGACATCATTGTCCATAGACTATCTCTCGCCCGACGAGACCATCTGCTTTAACGCCGTTCCGAAAAAACTCTCCATCAGCGCCACCAGCAGTTCCAACCGTGCGTTCCAATGGCAACGCAGCCCTGACGGCGCTTCCGGCTGGACCGACATCGCCGGCGCCACCACCTCGACCTATCAACCACCGGCATTAAAAATAACTGCCTATTACCGTTGCGACGTTACCTCCGACTGCGGCGACGCCACCTCCGACGCCATACAAATCTATGTTTTGCCGGAACCCGAAATAGTATCCGTGTCCGCCGACCAGGACATCAACTCCGGCGATAAGCCCAAACCGATAACGGTGGATGTACAGGGCGAAGGGCAATCCTTCACCTATTACTGGCAACAAAGTCCGACCGGCACCGGCTCCTGGACTTCCGCTATCGGCGAAGGCGTTACCGAGGCAACGCTCAGCCCTCCGGCATTAGAGACAACGACCTATTATCGCTGCTTTGTAACATCTTCTTGCGGTAACCTCAGCGATTTGATCTCCGCCAACATCCGCATCAGAATTTACTATACCCCGCCGCCACCGGGAGAAATTACCGGCGAGAAAGATTTTTGCCAAAGTCAGGACAACAACACTACGTATAAAATCACCTCCATCCCCTACGCCAGCGGGTACAAATGGGAATTAAAACCCGACAATGCCAAACAAGAGAGTTGGGAGCAAGATACCACCATAACGATTCGTTGGAATGTGGAATTTACAGGAACGGCAACACTGTTTGTCAACGGATACAACGACCTCGGCGCCGGTCCCAAAGACTCCATCACCATCACCGTCAAGAAAGCGCCGGTGGTAACATTTATCAAAACTGTTGATCAGGTATGCGGCAATCAGCAAGGCTTGGCTTATGCTGTGGATCTTTTGCCCAATGTGGGCTATATCTGGGAAGTTACAAACGGCGTCATCTTCGAAGATATTACCGAAAATGAAAAAACGATAAAATGGGATAAGGTGGATGCGGCAACGCAAGGCGTCATCATCGTAACTGTGGACAACCCGTCGGGCTGCTCCTACGTGGCGCAGAAAACGATATCCATCGCCAAAGACGTAGCACCGGATGTGAACGACATCGTCGCAAAACGCGATAAATCGGGAAAACCGTATATGCTGATATATCCAAAGACAAATCCCGATGACAATCTTGTCTATCAATGGCATAAAAACGACATAAAGATTGAAGGAGCCACCGAGCAGTTTTACTATCCGCCGAACTATGAACAAGTACTCGAAAAAGAGAGCGTGTATAAAACATACGTCTCGGCAAGACAAAGCGCCTCGTGCGGCAATTTCACCAAATCATGGACGTTGCCGCTTGACCAAACCAAAAACACTTTCTGTTTCTCTGTGGCGCCTAACCCCAACCAAGGCTCATTCTCCGTTACTTTCAATAAGGAATTTTTCGAAAATCAACAAGAAGAGATGATGCTCAAAATCACTTCCATAACGGGAGAAACAATCTGGGAACGGAAAATAAAAGGAACGGACGACATTTTTGTCCAACAGATATTGCCGTCGGGAAGTTATCTCATGACCCTCACCACGAGCGACAGGCAAAATTTCAGTCAAACGATCATTGTACAGTAAGTTTTATTAAAATAAGTTTCATATAAAAATCCAAGAACCATGGAAAATCAAGTAGAATCAGTAGTAAAAAAAGATGAAGGACGGGTAAGAATTTTTATTACCTATAAGACGAAAACGATAGCGTTCGGCGCTTATATCAGAAACAGCCTGAAAGTAACTATCGAAAACATTAAAAGTCTGGCAAAGACGGATGTTCAAAAGTATTGGGACTTGCCCGAAATCAACAATGGCGGACAGCGGATCACCTATCGTCTGGGCAGAAGCGAAGAGGGTAAACAGCAAATTCTGCACCCCACCAACAGCAAGGGCGAAGAACAATGTTTGGAAGACTATGGCGTCAAAGAAGGCGACCATCTCATCCTTACACAAAAAGTAATAGCAGGATAATTCAGTTTAATAAAAAAAGTTGTTAGTTATGAGAGAGATAGACCTTTATCGTGACAGGGTAAACCCCGGAAGAGAAACACGACTGTTTAGAGAATGGGAACGCATAGACACCCAGTATTCGGAAAGTAACAAAGAGATTTCGTATATCATCCGGAAACGAAACCCCACCGGAATACCCGTCATCTACGACATCATCTTTCGGATACAGACCATCGTCGGCGTAACGGCAAAAGACGCCAGCGGACTCCAGAAACCGCTCTTTGGCGACAAGCACGTGCTGCGAATCACGCTTCCCAACAACTATCCGAGCGTGGATGGCGGCTATCCGGAGTTCAAATTTTCGACGGACGTGTGGCATCCCAACGTCCGCTACTTCGGAGATTTCAAAGGACGGGTGTGCCTGAACTATGCCGACAGCGGCGCCGATACCAGTTTAGTGGATTTTATCGAAAAAGTGGCGGAGTACCTCAAATATTACGACTACCACGCCCTCAACGAGTATCCCTACCCCGAAGACGCCGTCGTCGCCCAATGGGTGCTGACGCAGGCAGAACCGCACAATTGGCTGAAGTTTCATTGGTAGAAATAAGAACACAGATGGAAAAGCAAACGGAAATGACCAAGAGAGGATTAATGAGAGAGCATGTCTCAAAAATCTTTACCGCTAAGTTCGCAAAGAAAGCGCAAAGGACGCCGTCATTCCTGCAAAAGCAGGAATCTCCTGAGACAAAGCGTCGAATAGGAGATTGCGGGTCGTTGCCCGCAATGACGTCATTAACCTTTTGCGAACTTTGCGCAAAATCTTTGCGCCCCTTGCGGTTAAATTTTTTGACTTTAAAGATGGCGCGAGCGGACGGTGTCGGACGTCTCACTACTCACTACTCACTACTCACTACTCACTACCCACGCCTCACATCTCACATCTCACATCTCACTACCCACCTCTTACGCTCTTACGCTCTTACTGTCTTCTTTCTCCTCTTCCTCGCCAGCGCCACGCTCACAGCGCAGACCGTCAAGTTGGACTACAACGACGAGAAAAACAAAGAGACCGTCCGTGTGCAACTGTTTGACAGTTATAACGGCGATTTCCTGATGGAGTTGCCGCTGACGTTCCACGTTACAGAGGATTATGTCCTCTTTGTGATCATCGGCGACGAGACCGGCATCAAAAAAAATACCGCCATCTGCCTCTTCGACGAAACCATGGAACTGAACGACCTGACAAAGAAAAACCGTAACTTCACCTTCTCGGACAATTTCAAAAAATACCATAAAAAAATCTATCCGTTCTTTGAACGGACAAACAACGTGGAGATGATGATGCCCTTTCAAAATCATTGCGAGTACATCGAAACCACGCCCAAGCCGCTGTTTTTTCAAATAAAAAACAAAGCGAACTCCATAGACCTGAAACTGAGATTTTACCTTGCCGACATATCGAACAAAGAGAAATCAGGACTAAAATTAATAGCAGAATCAGGAACAATAAAGACAACAATTAACATTATTAAATAATTAAATAAAATGACAAAATTTATAAAAAACACCATCCCGTTTATGGCTTTTATGCTAAGCATCAGTCTGCACGTTTCGGCGCAGAACCTGTTGATATTTGATTTACAAGACGACCAATCCGGTGAAAAAAACGTGGTGATACGCAACAGCAGCGACATCGCCGCACCGGCGTTCGACCTCTCTATCGGCATTACCGAGGATTCGGGAAGCAAAAGCATCAAACTCTCCATCAAAAGAGGCGCCGACGGCGATGGCTTGTATCTGCTCTATTCGCTCATGGAGAAAGCAGAACTCATAGACAACATGAAAGAGTTTACGTCGAACGCAAAAAAACTGTGGCGCGACAAAAAGGCAAAAAAAGAGGTCAAACAGTTTAAATATTTTGTGGAATCGAAAGCCGTAGCGCCGCCTTACATGGGTTGTTATAAACAACTGCCCCGTAACAATTCCGACGATTTCGTCCTGCCCGTTATCACGTCGAAGGATACGATTGACCTCGTCCTCCATTTTTACGTGGGAAAAGAGAAGAAAAAAGGGAAAAAAACCACACAGTTGCTCTATCGGGTCTCTCCCATCACCGTACAGGTAAATATGCAGAAAGACCCTTGCATCGGAACAGAAGGGATGGTAGCCGAAATACAGGAACAAATAGAACAATTGGAAACGTTGCAGACAGCAGCCCGGGAGGCTGTAAAACCCGCCAATAAGAAGTGCGAAGAACAATTAGGCGCCATCCGTCAAAAAATCATGACCGACTATGCGACAGAGAAGTCGCAATGGAAGAAATCTAACAACTGTCCGGCTGTTAAAGACGCTTTGACAACCTATGGCACACTTCGTTCATCCATTCTGGATGAAAAATGTCCGACGCCACCGCCACCACCGCCACCGACAGTCCAACCCCCGCCGACACAACCGCAAAAACCGGTCGAACCGCCAAAACCGAAAGAACCTCAGGCTATTTGCGAATTGGAAAGCATCAACAACAGCCTGCTGCAACTGCAAAAAGACATCGCCCGAAAACAAGTCAACAAGGAAAGTCTTGCCAATGAAAAAAAAGAGTTTGCACGCCTCAAAACCCTTGGCGATAAAAACGTTGCCGCCGCCGCCTGCAAACAAGAATTAGTAACAGCGTATCAAAGTTATTGTTCCAACATCGAGAAAAAATTAAAATAATCAGTCATGCCGAATATCCGTAAAATCATTACATGCTGCCTGCTGCTCTATGTGTCGCACTGTTTTTTCAACAAGGCGGCGGCACAGCCTTTTTTTACGGAAGAGAAACCGTTGCACAGCACTATCAATGGCAAAGAGATAGCAAAATTGACATTCAGCGTCGAACAGAAAAAGCCCGACGAGTACATTCTGACCATTGAAAACAAGCAAAACTCGTCCACTACCGAAATATGGATCTTCCACAAAAATGCAACCGCAAGCAAGGGAAAACTCTCCGGCTACCCTTGGGAAGTAGAAGGCGTGAACAGCGTGTTGCCTTTCTGTAGCGGCGGGGCGGTGAACGTTCCCCTGACCGAGACCAAAAACGTCCGCAGCAAAGAGACACTATCACTGAGCGGCGCACTGGCAGAAGGCAAAACGGTAACGCTGAACATGAACTTTTACATCGTATCCAAATCAAAAAAGAAAACCGTCTTGAACAATTATGCCAAGGTCAATCTCACCTTTACCATTCCTGATGCGAAGAGCGCCGGCAAATCCAGAAGACCCAAAGACCCGAAATCACCGCAAGGAGGCGACGACGACAAACCCGTTACCACCTTAGCCATAGATACCGATCTGGCGCCACCGCCAAGCGACCCACAGACAGCAACCCCCGACGAAATAGAAGAAGCACGGCAACGAAAAACAGACTCACTGCTCCAAATCCAAATAGCAGACTTAGACGCTTTCATCTCCGAAAAAAACCTCGCCATAGAAGACCAATTAGCAAAAATCAATGAATTATTAGAAACGCGCAGCGAAAAAGTCGAAGAATCCCTCATCACCCCCATCGAAAAAGAGATAAAGCGATTACAAAAAAATGTGGGATTTCGCGAAAATACCCCTGCCATCGCCGAAAACGAATCCCTGCGCGATAAATTTAGCGAATTTAGTTTGATGTATGAAGAAGCGGAAGACGGAATCCGGCAACTCCGGCAAGAACCGCCAAAGCCCGAACCCATCAACTGGGCTTTATATATCGGATTGGCGCTCGGCGGATTTATGGTCATCGGGATGTTCGGCATGCAAATTTTCAATCAAATAAAAATAAAGCGACAGCAGCGCCGCCAACAAAAAGCAATGGAACAAGAGATGGAAAAACAAAAGCGCAGCAATGAATTTACATTTACAGATGAACCCTTAGAAGATATTTAATTATGAAAAACACACATTACATTTTAATAGGAATAATATTGAGCCTGCAAATCGTATTTGCAAACATGGCTCCGGCACAAAAAATAGTAGCCGACCGCATGGAAGACGGCAGTGGTATTACTGTCCGTAACAGTACCGGCAACACCATCTATGTCTTTCAAAACAGCGAAGATGTGAAAAACCTTAAAGAGAACCCGCGAAAATACAGCGGACACGAAGTAAACAGCGACAAACTCCCGGCTGCAATACACGGCAGCGAGTTTCTTAAATGCACCAAAGGCAATTTTAAATATATAGACATAGCCTCCGGCGGAAGCGTAACTATACTTTTCAACATCCCCAATGACCCCTCCACGCTATTTTACTGCTATGAGAAAATAGACGGGAAAATTGCCAAAGAATACCCCATCATCATCAACAAACCCGCAACACCGCCCGTTGTAGAGAAAAAAGAGGTCGAACCCGAAGTAGCACCTATTCCCCCCCTTGCCGACCCCCCCCCCCCCCCCCCCACACCACCCACCCCCCCCCCCCCCCCAACCCCCGCCCAACCC
>Ga0099364_10002037_pt1 | contig 32536 bp, 19 predicted proteins | sample TergutTh196P3_FD_73070 | JGI IMG/M metagenome (GOLD analysis project Ga0099364, IMG submission 73070) | Microcerotermes parvus P3 segment gut microbial communities from Pointe-Noire, Republic of the Congo - Th196 P3 | ecosystem: Host-associated > Arthropoda: Insects > Digestive system > Gut ... | reverse complement strand
ATAATACCCTCATCATTTGGAAATGTTTTCAATGCATCGGAAAACACTTCGGCAGCGGTGTTAATGTCCCCTTTGCGAATATGATTGTGCGCAGTGATAAAGATATTGCTCCGCGCCTGATGGTCGTTGATTTTATCCATGCCGATAAGCGTATCCACGCTGACTTTGTAGAGATTGGCGAGCGCGGGCAGCAGCGTGATGTCGGGCATTGTGTCGCCGCGTTCCCATTTGCTCACGCTTTGTGGGGAAACGCCAAGTATTTCTGCGGCTTCTTCCTGCGTAAGGTCTTTTTTCTTACGCAGAGCTTTCAAATTTTCTGCGATGTGCAACATAAAATATTCCTCCGAAAAAATTATTAGCGCGCTTGAGATTATTATAACCGTAAGCACGCTAACTTTCCATATCTCGTCAGGCGATATTTTTTCAACTGTAAGGCGAAATTTTTTCACCACCCCACAAAATGAACAAATCCGAACCCGTCGCCCACCGGGACTATCGGCGAGCGGCAGGGTTCGGATTTATCACAAATTGGCGGAGAGTCAGGGATTCGAACCCTGGGCGCTTGCGCGCACAGCATTTCGAGTGCTGCACCTTCGACCTCTCGGACAACTCTCCGTATATTTTGTTTGTGCAAATATTCCCGGTGTATCGTGTGCCGTATCCGGTATTTTTACACCCTTAACATCCTATCACAATCTGAATATATAGTCAACACTGAATTCTTTGAAATTTCCCCGTTTTAAAAACATTTGACGTTTTATATTATTTCCTGTACAATAAACAAACTGTTGTTTGCAATTTGCATTGAATGAATATTATGCGAGGAATATTGCATTGAAAAAAATTTTGCATTATTTGAAGCCATACATATCAAAGATGACATTCGGATTATTTATCAAATGTGTTGGTACGGTTATGGATCTTTCATTACCCTGGGTACTTGCATATTTAATTGACGATGTCGTGCCCGCCAAAAGCTTGAGCGGCATCATTTTTTGGGGCGTTGCTATGCTTGTTTGTTCGGCTCTCGCCCTTGTGTTTAACGTTGGCGCGAACCGAATGGCGGCACGGGTAGCGCGGGATATGACCGAAAATCTTCGCCACGACTTGTTTTTTAAAATTGCATCGCTTTCCTGTAAACAAGTGGACGAAAAGACGATTCCGTCCTTGCAATCGAGGCTGACATCTGACACATATAACGTACATCAAATGGTAGGCATGATGCAGCGCATGGGGGTTCGTGCGCCTATTCTGCTCGTCGGCGGAATTATCATAACATTGACCCTTGAACCAACACTTACTCTTGTTATGGCAGCGACTATTCCGTTTGTGGCGCTGGTCGTGTGGTATGTATCTAAAAAAAGCATCCCCATGTATACCGGTTTGCAATCTGCTATTGACGGTTTGGTGCGGACGGTGCGCGAAAACATCAGCGGTGCGCGGGTAATCAAGGCTCTGTCGAAAACCGAATACGAAAAAAACAGATTTGAGGATGTAAACTCAAACGTAGTGGATCACGAAAAAAAAGCCGGCTACACCATGGCTTTGACTAATCCTTTTATGAATCTGCTGCTCAACCTCGGGCTGACTCTGGTCATTATCGCCGGAGCTTTTCTCGTTAATCAAGGCTTGACACAGCCGGGGCGGATCATAGCTTTTCTCTCATACTTTGTAATAATTTTGAATGCTATGCTTATGGTTACGCATATGTTTGTCATTCTCTCTAAAGCGATAGCGTCCGGACGAAGAATAGCTGATGTGCTGGATACGCCGGACGATATGACCGTTGTTCCCGCCGAGCGCAGAGAAACCGAATATCATGTTGTTTTTGACCGCGTTTCTTTTTCATACCTGGGATGCCAGGATGATCTTTCAGAAATCAGTTTCAGTTTGAAACGAGGAGAAACCTTGGGTATAATCGGACTTACGGGGAGCGGCAAAAGTACGATAATAAACCTTTTGATGAGGTTATACGATGCGGATTCAGGCGAAATATTAATAGACGGACGCCCCGTGAACTCCATTAAACAAAAAGAACTGCATACTATGTTCGGTGTTGTGTTTCAGGACGATGCGATATTTGCCGACACTCTTGCGCGTAATATTGATTTTGGACGCAGACTGCCCGAAGAACAAATAGAACGCGCAGCGGAATTAGCGCAAGCTTCACCTTTCATAAAATCGCTGGAAGAGGGTTTGGAGCATAATTTGACCTCACGCGGATCCAACCTGAGCGGCGGTCAGCGCCAGCGGGTGCTTATCTCACGCGCACTGGCCGCTGAACCGGATATATTAATATTGGACGACTCATCGAGCGCACTGGACTACAAAACGGATTCTTTGCTGCGCGGCGCAATCAATCATCATTTCGCCAATACTACCTCTATCGTAATTGCTCAACGCATCAGCTCTATACTTCATGCCGATCATATCCTCGTACTCAAGGACGGAAAACAGATAGGATACGGTAATCATGAAAATTTATTGAAATCCTGTGAAATGTACGCCAGTCTGTATGAATTGGGAATTAATAATTAAGGAGTATATTTATCTGTTATGCCGGAAGAAAGATACACCAAACCTAAAGACCGTAAAAAAACTCTGTTGCGTTTATCAAAATATTTGATTCGCCACAAATGGGGTCTGTTTTTTGCCGCGGTATTGACGGTCGCCGGAAATTTGTTTGCATTAGTCGGCCCGTATTTGTCCGGAAGAGCTATTGATGCTATCGGCACAACCGCAGGCGAAGTGGATTTTAAGAGCGTGTTCATATACTGCGTTTGGATAATATTGTTTTACATCGCTTCATCGGGTCTGACCTACATTCTGTCTGTTGTAATGATCAACATAAGTCAAAAAATCGTCTATCGGATGCGCCGGGATATGTTCGACAGGCTTTCCGGTTTTCCGGTAGGAGCCTTTGATGTAAAGCAAGCCGGGGATATTGTCAGCCGTATGTCTTATGATATTGACACCGTAAATGCATCACTGTCAAATCACCTTGTTCAAATATGCGCAAGTTTTATTACCGTTATCGTTTCTTTTGTTATGATGATGGTAATATCGCCGCCGCTGGTACTGGCATTCATCGTCACTATTCCGGTATCTGTAATTATCACGAGATATTTGACTCGCAAGGTGCGTCCTTATTTTCGGAAGCGTTCAGGCAAGCTCGGTGAAATGAACGGTTTTGTTGAGGAAGTTATCACCGGTTTGAAAACCATAAAAGTATATCATCGCGAAAAAGTTATAACACGGCGGTTTGACCGTAAGAATACCGAAGCGGTGGATGCGTACTTCAACGCAGACTATCATGGAAGCATGGTCGGGCCTTGCGTAAATTTTGTAAATAACCTCGCCTTAACGCTGGTCAGTGCTGTCGGAGCCGCTTTGTTTTTATTCGGACAGATAATGCTGGGTGATTTGTCCGCATTTGTGCTTTATTCGCGGAAATTTTCGGGGCCTATCAATGAAATGGCGAATATTCTTAGCGAATTGCAATCTTCTATGGCTGCCGCTGAACGTGTATTCCGGCTTATTGATGAACCTGTCGAATCTGAAGACGAACCGGATGCGCACGCTCTTGAAGACGTCAAGGGTGTTGTTGAAATGAAAAACATTTGTTTCGGATACGGCGACGGCAAAACCGTTATCAACGATCTTAATCTTTATGTTTCTGCCGGAAGTCTGGTCGCTATAGTGGGACCTACCGGTGCGGGCAAGACTACGCTGGTTAATTTACTTATGCGTTTTTATGATCCTCAGAGCGGGATCATTACCGTAGACGGACATGATATTCGCAAGGTCACGCGCAGCAGTTTGCGCCGCTCTTTTGCTATGGTGCTGCAGGAAACGTGGTTGTTTGAAGGTTCGGTTTATGATAATATCGCATACGGCAAACCTGGCGCATCACTCGAAGAAGTTACCGAGGCGGCGAAAGCGGCCGGAATACACCCTTACATTTCTTCCTTACCCGAGGGATATTCCACAATTCTAAGCGAAGAGGGCTCAAATATATCCAAGGGTCAAAAGCAGCTTCTCACAATTGCCCGGGCAATGCTGGCGGATACCAGGATGTTGATTTTGGATGAAGCGACTTCCAATGTGGACACCCATACCGAACGTTTTATACAGCAGGCGATGCGTAAATTGATGCGGAATAAGACCTGTTTTGTCATCGCTCACAGACTTTCCACTATCCGGAACGCCGACACGATCCTGGTCGTAAAAGACGGACAGATAGCGGAACAGGGAAAACATAACGAACTGATAGAACGCGAAGGGATATATGCGGGACTTTATAGTGCGCAGTTTTGCTGACGGCTCAGCTCGAAGATGTTTTGTTTGGCGGCGGTACCTTTATCGCATTTTATAACAACGGGAAAATAGGGATTCCGAAAAATCCGAAAAAAAGGATAAAACATTACGGATTTGACTTTACAAAAATAATTTGTAAATGTTATAATAACCTCACCCGTTACCTAAATCAGAGATTTAGAACGGGTCCCGAGAACATTGAAACATGATTTAGCGGTTAGGGATATTGATATAATCATGTTATAATAACCTCACCCCTAGCCGGAATTTTATCAAAATCCCGAACGGGAACGTTCGTGTAACGAACTTGAGAACATTGAAACAAAAATAAAACGCATACGCTTTGTCTTATTTATGTTATAATAACCTCACCCGTTACCTAAATCAGAGATTTAGAACAGGTCCCGAGAACATTGAAACATGATTTAGCGGTTAGGGATATTGGTATAATCATGTTATAATAACCTCACCCGTTATTAATTTGTTTATTTTTAGAAAGGAACAATATTGTATGAAATTAGCATTCTCTACACTCGCCTGCCCGGATCTCAGCTGGCCGGAAATAATTTCAATGGCGAAAGACACCGGCTTTGACGGAGTCGAAGTCCGCGGCGTGAACGACGACTTGTTCGTGCTGCGAGGACAGCCGTTCGCCCCGGATGAAATCGACAATACCATCGAAAAGCTTAACCGGCTCCGCATGACTATTCCGTGTTTTTCGACGGATTGCTGTTTGAAATTTGACGGATGCAAAAATGAAAACAAGGAAAAGCTTATCAAATATATTTCACTGGCAAAACGTTTCAAGACAAAATATCTCCGTGTTCTAGCTGATTTAGACGTTTTTCCGGACGGTGAAGTAGATGACGAAACCGTACTGGAACAGCTCAGGGAGCTTGCCCCGTCGGCTCAGGAAAACGGCGTGATCCTGCTTATCGAAACCAACGGGGTATATTCGGACACCGGACGGTTGCGCAAACTTCTCGAACGAACCGCCAGCGACTATATTGCGGTGTTGTGGGATATGCACCATACGTTCCGCGTGGCAGGCGAATCCCCCGAAACATCCATCCAGAACCTGGGCGCATATATTAAATACATACACCTAAAGGATTCTGTTGAGGTGGACGGTAATATCGAGTATCGTTTTATGGGAGAGGGCGATCTTCCGGTGGACGAAATGATGCGTGCACTCGCATCCATAAATTATGAGGGTTATATTTCGCTGGAGTGGGTGAAGCGCTGGGCATCGGATCTGGAGGATGCGGATATTGTATTCCCTCACTTTGTCAACTATATGAACCGCTATGTTAAAACCGCAGCGGCACACAGCGAACTGTTTGATAATAAAACAAAAACCGGGAAATACATATGGGAAAAAGAAACGCTGATAGATCTGACATTTCCGCAGCTTCTGGATAAAGTCGCCGAAGAATTTCCGGAACAATGCGCTTTTAAATATACCACTCTGGATTACGAGCGCACATATAACGAATTCCGCGATGATGTGGACAATTTCGCCCGGGCGTTAATATCAATGGGCGTGAAGCGCGGCGATAAAGTGGCGATCTGGGCTACCAATGTTCCGCAGTGGTTTATTACATTCTGGGCGGCTGTAAGGATCGGGGCAATATTGGTCACGGTAAATACCGCGTATAAAATACATGAAGCGGAATATTTGCTCCGGCAGTCGGACAGCCATACCCTGGTTATGGTGGACGGGTTCAAGGATTCGGATTATGCCGGTATCATCAAAAAGCTTTGCCCCGAATTGGAAAATCACATCCCGGGAAAACCTTTGTATTCCAAACGTCTTCCGTTTCTCCGGAATATAATAACGGTCGAATCAGAACAGCCCGGATGCCTTACCTGGGAACAGGCTGTGTCTTTCGCTGATAAAACTCCGGTAGAAAGAGTATATCAGCGGATGTCTACGATAAACCGGCATGATGTTTGTAATATGCAGTACACATCGGGTACTACGGGATTCCCCAAGGGTGTTATGCTTACCCATTATAATGTCGTAAATAACGGAAAAAACATAGGAGATAGAATGGATTTCTCCACCGCGGACAGACTGCTCATTCATGTGCCGATGTTTCATTGTTTCGGGATGGTGCTGGGTATGACTGCCGCAATAACCCACGGTACTACGATGTGCCCGATCCCGTACTTTTCACCCAGACTGTCCCTGGAGTGTGTGCGGCGCGAAAAAATAACCGCCATACACGGCGTACCCACAATGTTTATTGCGATGTTAGAGCATGAAGATTTCACTAAAACGGATTTTTCACACGCAAGAACCGGAATAATGGCGGGAAGTCCCTGCCCCGTCCCGGTCATGCGCGATGTTATAGACAAAATGAATATGTCCGAAATAACCATAGTTTTCGGACAGACTGAAAGTTCGCCGGGCTGCACAATGAGCAGTGCGGACGACCCGATGGAAATAAAGGTAAACACGGTAGGAAGATCCCTTCCGGGGATAGAATGCAAAATCGTTGACCCCCAAACAAACGAAGAACTTGCACCTGATACCGACGGCGAATTTGTCGCCAGGGGTTATAATATCATGAAAGGTTATTATAAAATGCCCGAAGCCACCGCCAACGCTATCGACGAAGAAGGCTGGCTGCATACCGGGGATCTTGCGCGGATGATGCCCGACGGCAACTTCCAGATAACCGGCAGGATCCGTGATATGATCATCCGGGGCGGCGAAAACATATACCCCAAGGAGATTGAAGATTTTCTTTATACACATCCGAAAGTGCGGGATGTTCAGGTTGTGGGTGTCCCCGACAAACAGTACGGGGAGGAAATAACCGCTTGCATCATACCCAAGGAAGGAGAAACGCTGTCCGGGGACGAAATTAAGGACTTCGTGCGTGAAAACATGGCAAAACAAAAAGTTCCCCGCTATGTGCGTTTTGTAACCGAATTTCCCATGAATGCTGCCGGTAAAGTGATGAAGTATAAAATAACCCAGGAATCGGCGGAAGAGTTGGGGCTTTAAGGTATAAGGTTTACAAAATAAACAGAAGAAACGACGTATCGGTTTGCAGGAGGTTTTTATATGGCCGGTCATTCAAAATGGAGTACGATCAAGCATAAAAAAGAGAAGACCGACGCGCAAAGAGCAAAGATATTTTCCAAAATCGGGCGTGAAATGGCCGCCGCTGTTCGTGAGGGAGGCGCGGATCCCGCTCTGAACGGCAAGCTGCGCGATGTGATTCTCAAAGCTAAGAGCAATAATGTCCCGAATGAAAATATCGACCGCGTTATAAAAAAAGCATCCAGCGGCGAAAACAAAGACAAATACGAAAACGTTATATACGAAGGGTACGGACCGGGGGGCGTCGCCGTTATTGTGGAAACTCTTACCGACAACCGCAACCGTACCGCCGGGGATATGAGATGCTATTTTGATAAATTCGGGGGAAACCTGGGTGCTTCCGGTTGTGTTTCTTTTATGTTTTCGCGGCGGGGTGTAATTGTTATTGAACAGGAAATTACCGACGAAGACAAAATTCTTGAGGATGCGTTGACGGCAGGGGCCGAGGATGTGATTTTCGCGCAGGACGGCGTAACCGTTTACACCGCACCGCCGGAATTATCCGAAGTTTCAGCGGCGCTTGAACGGACGGGGTATTCTTTTGCGGTTTGCAATATAGAACAAATTCCTTCCACGCGTGTCCGTCTTTCCGATCCCGAAGATATAGAAAAAATGCGTCGTTTGCTCGATGCTTTTGAAGATAACGAAGATGTGTCCGAAGTTTGGCACAATTTAGATTAATATTAAATCCGGTTTGGAGTGCGGACGAAAAATTTGCGTAAAAGCCAGATAACAAAGCTTTACCTGACTTTTCAAGCGTATTTATAATTGGAATTAGTATCAAAAAGAGAAATTTTATGTATAATATTGGTTTGGATATAGGTTCGACTACAATAAAATGCGTTGTGCGGGATCAAAGCGGCAATGTTGTTTATAAAACTTATAAACGGCATTTGTCACGGGCGCGGCAGGAAGCGGAAAAACTGCTTGAGCTTTCGGAACGCGAAATAGTGCGCGGCGCTCCCGTCAAACTGGCGGTCACCGGTTCTTCCGGACTGGGGATTTGTCAAAATTTCGGGCTGCCTTTTGTTCAGGAAGTCTATGCTGCACAACTTGCGGTAAAAAAGTTCTATCCCGGCACGGATGTTGTGATAGAGCTTGGCGGCGAGGATGCGAAAATATTGTTTTTGTCCGGCGTTCCCGAAGTGCGCATGAACGGAAGCTGTGCCGGAGGGACGGGTTCGTTTATAGATCAAATGGCAACTTTACTGGGTGTTGACCTTGCCGAATTTGACCGCATCTCGCTTACATACAAAAAAATATATACAATCGCCTCCCGCTGCGGGGTATTTGCAAAATCGGACATACAGCCGCTGGTTAATCAGGGTGCGCAAAAAAACGACCTCGCGGCTTCAATCTTTGGTGCGGTGGTCAATCAGACTATCGGCGGACTCGCTCAGGGGCGTGATATTAAGGGTAATGTTTTATTTTTGGGCGGACCTCTCAGCTTTTTCAAAGGATTGCAACGGCAATTTACCGGTATTTTGGGTCTTCGTGAGGAACAAGCGATTTTTCCCGAAGATGCGCAATATTTTGTCGCTTTGGGCGCGGCGGAATATGCAAACGGTCAAGAAGATACTGACAGCGTATATTTAAAAGAGATTTTGGAACGGCTCAATAAATCGGACACATCTGAATATACAGGGACTATCGCGCCGTTGTTTTCATCTGCGCAGGAATATGAAGAATTTAATTCGCGACATTCTTCCGTTACGGTAAAATATGAGAACATAGACCTATATTCCGGTGATGCTTTTCTGGGGATCGATGCCGGTTCCACCACAACCAAACTCGTTCTCATAACGCCCGGCGGCGACATATTATATCAAAAGTATATATCAAATATGGGGAATGCGATCCCTATAGTGCGGGATGCGCTTTTGGAAATATATGACAAATCGGGAGATAGAATCAAAATTCGCGGCAGCGCGGCAACAGGATACGGCGAAGAACTTATCAAGAACGCTTTTGGTTTGAATTCGGGAGTAGTGGAAACAGTAGCGCACTACACCGCCGCAAAACGTTTCCGACCGGATGTAGATTTTATTATCGACATAGGCGGACAAGACATAAAATGCTTTAAACTTAAAAACGGAGCGGTGGATTCCATCATGCTCAACGAGGCCTGTTCCTCCGGGTGCGGCTCGTTTATTCAGACCTTTGCGGTATCACTCGGATACAGTGTGGAGGATTTTGCAAAACAGGGGTTGTTCGCGAAACGGCCTGTAGATCTCGGCTCACGGTGTACGGTTTTTATGAATTCTTCGGTAAAGCAGGCACAAAAAGAGGGCGCGGGTATAGACGATATTTCGGCGGGGCTTTCAATAAGCGTGGTAAAGAACGCCGTTTATAAAGTTATCCGTGCGATATCGCCCTCGGATTTGGGGAAAAATGTGGTCGTTCAAGGCGGAACATTTTTGAACGATGCGGTTCTGCGCGCATTTGAGCGGGAACTGGATTCCGATGTTACACGCGCCCCTATATCCGGACTCATGGGGGCATACGGATGTGCGCTTTACGCCATAGATCTAAGTTTAAAACATAAGATGCAGACGGACTCAGCCGTCATATCCCGTACAGAGTTGGAAAATTTCACACACTCGGTATCGAACGCGGTATGCAATCGCTGTGAGAATCATTGCAGACTTACTGTGAACAAATTCACTGTGAATAAATTCGCTGTGAATAAATTCACTGTAAATAAATTTACAACGAATAAAACCAAAACGAATAAAGCCACGGCGAATGAAACTACAGAGGGTAAAGAAACGGCGAATGAAGCTACAGCGGATAAAGAGATGGCGAATAAATTTACGGACAAAAACTCCTATATATCGGGTAATATTTGCAGCCGGTATTCACAGGACGGACAAGCTGACGAAAAATTCAACGCATACAAGTACAAGTACGATATGTTATCTTCATTGCACGGCGGAAATAATATACGCGGAAAAATCGGGATCCCGCTCGCGCTCAACAACTACGAAAATCTGCCGTTTTGGTATGCGTTTTTTACAACGCTGGGATTTGAGATAGTTTTGAACCCGCGTTCTTCCAGGGAACTGTATTTAAAAGGACAGCACACTATACCGTCGGACACGGTATGCTATCCCGCTAAGTTAGTTCACGGTCAGATCGAAGCCTTGGCGGAATCGGGTGTCGATGCGATTTTTTACCCTTGTCTGCCGTATAATTTCGACGAAAAACTGGGTGATAACCACTATAACTGTCCGGTCGTTGCGTATTATCCCGAAGTTATTGAAGCGAACGTTTCAATCGTTGACAAACCAAACCTGAAAAACCCCGATTTTGTGTATATATACGATTATTTCGGTTTACACCGTCCAAGAGATTTTACCAAAAAAATCCATGAGGTATTAAAAAAACGCTTTTCCGAGAAATGTTTTTCCGAAAAAGGGAATTTCCCTCAAATTACTTTCAAAGAAACGGTTATTGCAAGCAAGGCCGCATATACTGCTTATGAAAAATTTCGGCATGACATCGCCGCGTACACTTTGCAGGCTATCGAATATGCCCGCGAAAATTCTAAACCGATAATAGTCCTTGCGGGCAGACCATACCATATCGACCCCGAAATAAACCACGGCATCGACAGACTGTTTTCGGGATACGGCGCGGTGGTCGTTACCGAGGACGGAATAGTCCTGCTTGCAAAAAAAACCCGGGTAGACGTACTCAACCAATGGACATATCATTCCCGGCTGTACGCGGCTGCGGAATATGTGTGTGATCATAATGATATGAACCTTGTGCAGCTTGTGTCTTTCGGATGCGGCGTAGATGCGGTCACTGCGGACGAGGTACGGCGTATTCTCGAAGACCGGAATAAGCTGTATACTCAGATTAAAATAGACGAGATAGCCAACCTCGGCGCGGCAAGGATCCGTATCCGAAGCCTGTTCGCGGCAATAAACGAAAAATCGTAAACCTTAATAACTTAATAACTTTGTAAATCTTGTAAATCTTTATAAAACAAAACAATCTTTAGTGCGAAAATTTCAAATTCTCAAAAACAGAAATTTCAAATTTTCAAAAATATAGACATATTGACAATATCCGGATATTCATGATAAAATGTATAACAGAGTGATTTTGAAAATCGTTTCGCGGTGGATTTTTAAAAAGGATTTTAAAAATTGCTTGAATATATAAGGAGATGAGCGTATAATGTCCATTAACCATGAAATAGGAATACGAATACGGGGAGCGCGCGACATAGAGGGAATGAGCATACCCGAGCTTGCGCAAAAAACAGGCATAACAGCCGAACTTATTGAACAATATGAGGGCGGCAAGACGGAGATTTCGGTCAGTGCGCTGCAATCCATATCCGGAATATTGGGTGTGAGCATGACCGAGCTAATGACCGGGGAAGCGGCAAAACTATCTGTATATTCGATAGTGCGCAGGGATAAAGGTGTAGGGATAGAACGTCGCAAAGCTTACGATTACAAGTCCCTCGCTTATAATTTTTCGCACCGCAGCATGGATCCGTTTCTGATAATCATCGAACCGGCACCGGAGGACGAGCCTATAGCCCTGAATTCTCACCAGGGTCAGGAATTTCATTACTGCATGGAGGGTTCGTTCAGGATGCGGATCGGAAACCATGAATTTGTTATCAATGAGGGCGATTCGATATACTTTGATTCGACCTATCCCCACGGAATGAAAGCGCTCGGAAGCAAACCGGCGCGCGAAATAGTTATAATCAATAATCTGGATAAGGAATGATAAAAATGGCGATTATTAATAAATATTGCAAAACGGATTTTTCGTCCTACGAGGATTTTTTTGAAAACTTCAAGGTGGATATGCCCGAAGATTTTAATTTTGCTTATGATGTAGTGGACGAGCTGGCAAGAATAAAACCGGACAAAACCGCTCTCGTGTGGTGTGACGAGGACGGAGATGAAAAGGTCATATCTTTCGCGGAACTCAAGCGTATGAGCGACAAAATGGCAAACGCGCTGAAATCGCTGAAGATCGGCAAGGGCGATGCTGTGATGGTAATGCTTAAACGCAGATATGAATATTGGTATTTTACCGTTGCCATGCACAAGCTGGGAGCGATCCTGATTCCGGCGACACACCTGCTCACGGTAAAGGATTTGGTTTACCGTATAAATGCCGCCGACATAAAAATGATCCTGACGGTATATGATACGGGGCTTTGCGACAAAATTGACGAAGCCGTAACACAAACCGGAAGCTCATTGCAAAAAGCTTTGATCTCGTCAAAACGAGAGGGATATATCAATTTTATAGATATTGCCCGGGATGCGTCCGAAGATTTCTCGCGTCCGGCGGGTGTCGATGCTATTGACAGCAAGGACGTTATGCTGGCATATTTCACATCGGGAACAACGGGTATGCCCAAAATGGTGGCGCATGATTATTTCTATCCTCTGTGTCATTTGACCACTGCTAAATTTTGGCACGATCTGAACGAAAATGACCTGCATCTCACGCTGGCGGACACAGGATGGGCAAAAACCAGCTGGGGTAATATTTATGGACAATGGATATGTGAGGCCGCTGTATTTGTTTATGATTTCGACCGATTTAATCCCGCCGAATTGTTGGAGATTATCAGTAAATATAAAGTTACGTCATTTTGCGCACCGCCCACCGTGTATCGTTTTTTGATTAAGGAAGATCTTTCGAAATATCCTCTTTCTAATTTGAAAAAATCCACGATAGCAGGAGAACCGCTGAACCCGGAAATCTATTATCAATGGCTTGCTGCGACCGGATTGAAATTACGCGAGGGATACGGTCAAACCGAATGCACAATTCTGGTTGCCACGACACCGTGGAGCGAACCCAAACCCGGTTCGATGGGGCTTCCTATGCCTTTGACCAGCTGCGATATATTTGACGACTCCGGGAACCTTTGCGAAGCAGGAGAAGAGGGCGAACTTTGTATGCCCGTACCCGATATTAGCAACCGTCCGCTGGGATTATTTATGGGTTATTACCGGGATGAGGAACTTACCAAATCCGTACTTCACGACGGAATGTATCACACCGGAGATACGGCATGGAGAGATGAAGACGGCTACATCTGGTTTAAGGGGCGTAATGACGACATCATAAAAAGCTCAGGATACCGTATCGGTCCGTTTGAAGTAGAATCCGCACTGATGGAGCATACTGCGGTTTTGGAATGTGCCGTGACCGGCGTACCCGATCCGATCAGAGGGTATAACATCAAAGCCACGGTCGTGCTTGCGAAGGATTATACCCCGTCTGATGAATTGAAAAAGGAATTGCAGGATCATGTGAAAAACGTAACTGCACCCTACAAATATCCGCGCATTGTAGAATTTGTAACCGAGCTGCCCAAGACCATCAGCGGAAAAACCAGAAGAGTAGAAATACGGGACAAGGATAAGGAACAGGGTTAAGATAATATGAAACTGGAAACGCTTGTAGGAGAAAGATTCAAGGAAAGACCGTCGGACTGCCATATCGACAGTCATGCGTTTATGCAGCGGGGCGGCTATATCAAATATGTCGCGGGCGGCATATATTCGTCGTTTACGCCTATGTTGCGGGTAACGCAAAAAATCGAGCGTATCCTGCGTGAAGAAATGGATGCCATCGGCGGACAGGAAGTTTTGTTTCCCGTTGTTATGCCCGCATCTTTGTGGGAAGAGTCCGGACGTTATGAAAGTGTGGGCAACGAGCTTATGCGGATAACCGACCGGAACGACAGCCCCTATTTACTGGGAATGACTCACGAGGAAGCCGCTGTTCACCTTGTGCGTGAATACGGACAAACTTATGTTAAATACCCATTTATGATTTATCAGATACAAACCAAATTCCGGGACGAAGCGCGCCCCCGCGGCGGTCTTATCCGTGCGCGTGAATTTACAATGAAAGACGCGTATTCGTTTCACACATCGCAGGAGGATCTTGAACGGTATTATGAAAAATGCCTGGAGGCGTACCAAAAAATTTGCAAAAGGGTGGGTCTGCCGGATGTGGTAATAGTTGCATCGGATTCAGGGATGATGGGCGGCGCGGTTTCACACGAGTTTATGCTCCTCACCCAGGTAGGCGAAGATTCTATTGCCGTTTGCTCAGGCTGCGGTTATAGAGCAAATGTAGAAGCGGCGGAAAGTATAATAAAAAATGTTCCCGGACATACTCAGGAAATAACGCTTCAGCATACCCCTGACGTCGGAACGATCGAAGATGTTTGTAAATTTTTAAATCTTCCCGCTCAGGCGTCGTGCAAAGCCGTTATATACCAACGCGCCGATAACGGCAAAACCGTAGTTCTTTTTATCCGCGGCGATATAGAAGTAAACGAAACCAAGCTTGTAAACCATCTGGGTTGTGAAATACGCCCTGCGGTACTGTCTGAAAACAGCGGATTGTCCGCCGGGTTTATCGGTCCGTACAATTTGGAAGACGGGTTCACCGTGTTATTTGACCGGTCTTTGCAAGGAATAAACAGTTTGTGCTGTGGTGCCAACAAAAAGGATTATCACTATACGGGTTTTAATATCGAACGGGATTGCAAAGAAGTTGAATACGGCGATTTTGCCAAAATTTTCGACGGCGGTATCTGTCCGGAATGCAACCAATCAACGATCGAAGTATTGCGCGGCATAGAATTGTTTAATATATTTCAGCTCGGCACAAAATATACCAAGGCTATGAATATGCAATATGTGGATAAAGACGGTAATTCACAATATCCCGTGATGGGATGTTACGGTATCGGGGTAGGGCGGCTCGCCGCTTCGGTATGTGAGGTAAAACGTGACGACTACGGGCCGATATGGCCTATATCTATTGCACCGTGGCAGGTTCATATTTGCTGCGTGCGTGCCGATGACGAGGAAGTAAAAGCCTGCGCTGATAATCTGTATTCGAAACTGACGGAACATGGCGTTGAAGTAATATACGATGACCGTATTGTCAGCGCGGGCGTTATGTTTTCGGATGCGGATTTGCTGGGCGTACCTGTACGGGTAATCGTCAGTCCGCGCAACATTAAAGAGAATTGCTGTGAAATTGTTACCCGTGATAAAACAATAAGCAGAAAAACCGCACTGGACGGAGCGGAGCGTGAAATTACGGAAATGATAAATCAAATGCTATCCGGCAGTATACAGAGTTCTTAACAAAATTGCTTGCTGCTTGGATAGCAAGAGGATAACAAGAGGACAACAAGAGGACAACAAGAGCGGGTGCGGATATGTTGAATTTTATCGCAGGTCCGCCGGGAAGCGGAAAAACCACCGAAATAAAATCGCGGATACGCAAAACGCGAAAAAAAAATACAATCATAATTGTACCCGAGCAAACAAGCTTTGATGCAGAGGTATCGTTTATTGACGATCTGGGCGCACAAAGTCTTTCCTATGCCCGGGTATTGTCTTTCACCTCGCTGGCACGTTTGATATTTTCGAAGTACGGGGGAATAGCCGGAGAATATGCTGATGATACGGCAAAACTTATTTTAATGAGCCGTGCTGTAAGGTCGGTCGCCGATAAACTTGAATTTTATGCCAAAAACAAACATAAATCTGACTTTCCATCCTATTGCCTGCAAGCGGTGAACGAAATAAAGAACTCCGGTTTTTGCCCGGTAGAATTTGAAAAAAAAATACACCGGCTGCCCCCCTCGGCTTTGAAAACAAAAGCGATCGAACTTTCCGTAATATATTCAGCATATGATGCTCTTTTATACCAAGCGTATAATGACCCGCTGGACGATCTTTCCAGGGTTGCCGCTATTCTCAGCGAAAACCGTAACACGGCAGGAGCAGGGTTTTTCAGCGATTTCAGCATATATATTGACGGGTTTACCAGTTTTACCGCCCCCCAGTTAAAAATCATTTCGTTTATGCTCTGTGAAGCTGAAGATTTTACAGCGGCATTGACCTTGGAAAATGGAGACAATATTCAGGGCGGAACGCTTTTTTCAGAATGCGAACAAACATATCGCGCGCTCAAGAATCTTGCGCATACGAATAGTGTCCCGGTATCTCCGCCCGTGTCGCTGTCACCCGGAAAACGGTTCGCAAATCCTGCGCTTGCTCATTTAGAGCGTAATATTATGCGCCCGGTGTACCCTCCTTTTGCCGGCGGGACAACAGCGGATGCCGTTACTTTAAAATTCGCCGGTAATGAGTATGACGAAGTTGATTCCGTTATGTGTAAAATTCCGGATCTTGTCCGGAACGGATACCGGTTCCGGGACATAGCCTTGATAGCCTCGGATTTTTCGGTGTACGGATCTGTAATCGAAGCAGGGCTTAGAAAGTATGACATACCCGGATTCATTTCATTCGCTGATGACTTATCAGTACGTCCTTTGATGCGGTTTGTATCCTGTCTTTTGTCCGCCGCCGGAAATATAAACAGTGTTTTAGCAATGTTAAAATGCGATGTAACCGATATTTCACTCGAAAATATATGTGTGTTCGAAAATTATGTCTATACATGGAGTATACATCCCCGCTGGTTATCCGAAGAGTTTACAGCACATCCCCGGGGCTTTCAGGATGAATGGAGCGATGAGGACTACAAAAATCTGCAAACCGCCAACCTTGTGCGGGAAAAAATACATTCGATTTTGTCCGGGCTCGCCGTATCGGGCAACAGCAAGGATGCGGCGGTTATATCCCGTGGAATATACGATATAATTTTGCAAACGGGCATAGAGGAAACTTTAAACAAACATTTGGATGATTGTATTAAACATTCAGACTTTAATGAAGCAAAACAGATCGAACGGGATTGGAACACCCTTATGGAGTTATTGTCGGTTTTGGCAACCTCACTTCAAGGGCATACTATAAACATAGAGGAATATTTAGAATTATATATACTTGCCGTAAAGAGTAAAAAGCAGGAATCCGTACCCAAAACCGGTGACTGCATTACAATAGGAGATGCGGATTCGATCAGAACATCAAACTTTAAAGTCGTATTCATACTCGGAGCAAACGAGGGTTTCTTTCCGCGGTTTCCCGATGAATACGGAGCGTTCAGTGATGACGACCGCAAAGTTTTACGAACCCTGGATATGAAACTGGCGCCGTTAATCGAAGAACAGATCATCAATGAAAAATTTCTTGTTTATACCCGTTTATCGTCAGCGCGTGAGCGTTTGTACGTTTCCTACCGCCGCACGGACATAGCGGGTGCTCCGTTGCGCCCATCCGCATTTATTGCGCAAATACAAAAAATGTTCAGCATAACGGAACAGGAAGCAGAACGGGCGCCGGAATATTTTGAAAAAAACCTTTTAGCGAAAAACGGCAGCCTGCGAACCGAATATAAGCTATCGGGCAAAAGAGCTGAAATTATTTTCGGCAAACGCATGAATGTTTCACCATCTTCAATCGAAAAATATCACACCTGTCCTTTTGCATATTTTTGTGACAAGGGTCTTTCGCTATTTCCGAGACGGCGGGCTGAAATGGATCCCATTCAAAGCGGAAGTCTTATGCACCATGTCCTTTATTGCGTTATTACGGAAAATCCCGAATTTATCTATATGAAAGCAGACGAGCTAAAAACTGTTATAAAAAAAACCTTGCAGAGATACCTCGAGCAAACGCTGGGCGGTTTCGCATTCAAAACCCAACGGTTTTTATATCTTTTCGGCATGACGGTAAGACCGCTTAGCAGTGTGGCGCAAAAATTACAAAAAGAAATAGCGGCTTCCGGTTTCCGGCCGGCGGAGTTCGAAATGGAATTGAAGCAACCGGAAAACTCGGAACCGTTCGCAAGCACAGACGGCGGTATCGAAGTGCGGATTTCGGGCAGACTAGACCGGTTGGATATGATGTATGCCGGCGGCAAAAAATATCTTCGCGTGACAGATTATAAAAAGAAAAAGAAAAGCTTTAGAATTTCGGATTTGTATTACGGAATAAATCTCCAAATGCTGATATACCTTTACTATTTATGCCGTTATCATTATAAAAACACAGAAAAATATTATCCGGCAGGGATCATGTATCAGCCTTTAAATGAAGCTCCGATGGAAAAGGGAAGACAAGCAGATCCCGAAAAGCTCGAAAAGGCGCGGGCAAAGCATTATTGCGCCGACGGAATGGTTATTGCCGATCCGGCTGTAATTGAAGCGTTTAATGCTGAAGCGCGGGCTTTAAACACAAAGCCACCGTATAGGGAAGACACCTTGTGGAGTGAAGATGAATCCGACAAGGTATTCGGGTTTATACAACAAAAAGCTGCCCGGATGGCTAAGGATTTGTTTGAGGGCAGAATTGCCGCTTCCCCGCTGAAAGCCGAATATCATCCGTGTAAAAGCTGCGGATATAAGGAAATATGCGGACGGAATGAAAATATCCCCGCCGACCGGAATGTCGGCAGAATGAGCAAGCAGGAATTTTTAGCCAGGATCATAAATTAGACCTCCTCGAAAATCACTCCGCAACATATGAACGGAAGATTTCCTGTCACACGGCGTTAATTTATCCTCAAATATCCAGGATATTTTCGTCAAAATTGCCTTATTTGACGAAGAATCATCTGTGTTCATACGTTATTTTAATTCCAGAGGAGGTCTAATAAAAATCGCAAACCGTGCCAAGCTGTGAATCAGCGGTTCGGTGAACTCTTGACATTACAGGTAAACGGTATTATACTGTTTTAAGTGTAAAAGGGTGTTGAAAAAGCCGCCCAAAAAAAACCGCAAAAACCGCAAAAAACCGCATTGGCGATCAGGGAAGGGTAATTGTGAAATATTTTATAGATGTTCCCGAACCGGTACTCTCTTGCCTGAAAAAGCAAGGGGTAAACACGGATGCCTTGCTTTATTGTATAAAATCGGATCTGGATTGTGACGGAAATTATATTGATTCGTATCTTTTTGCGGATAAAACCGCATTGTACACCCTTTCTGCGCTTTCCGGAGAAGAAAAAGAGGGGTCGGGAATCGGATCTTACGGGAAGGTTTCTTCAACAGAGCTTGAAAAAATAGAGGACGCGGAAATCGTAAGGGATATATACACAGCGGAATTATATATAAAACAAAACGGAAAACAAAGTCGTGTGTGCCGGTTTTCCGTCGGATATAGTGAAACGTTTGAAAAATTTAAGGATAGACTGCTTAAACTGAAAAAATCAGAGCCGATAGATGATACGGTTCTGGAACAAATGAAGACATACTGCGACAAGTGCAAGGAAAGATATCCCGACCCGAATCGTCCTATGTGTCCGAATTGTTTAAATAAACTGTCGATCCTTAAGCGTATGCTGAAAATGTACGGCGGATTTAAAGCCCAGGCTATTGCGTTCGGAATATGCGTGGTAATAACTACGCTGCTTGGACTTGTCGCACCTATGTTCAGCACAAAATTTTTGTACGACAACGTGCTTGCGCCGAATGCGATGGGAAGCCCTTTTTATAAACAGGTTTTACTGGCTGTCCTGCTTATTGCGGGCACACAAATCGCCGCACTGCTCGCGGGTGTGGTTTATAATATACTCAACGCCTTATTCACCCCGAAAATGCTCCATGACCTGCGGGTAAAGCTTTTTTCTGAAATGCAGCCGCTTTCCCTGCAATTTTTTACCTCAAAACGTACAGGTAATCTTATGACAAGGGTTATCGACGATACCGATTACATATACGGATTTTTTATTGACGTTTTACCGTCGCTGGTAATAAACGCAATAACTATACTGGGAATCGTCGGGGTTCTGTTCGCACTCAGTCCTTATGTAAGTCTTATTATTTTTAGTGTAATTATTGTTTTCGGATTTGTGATTTTTAAATTTTTTAAGACCCAAAGAAAAATATGGGGAAAAATCTTCGCTCTGATGAGCCGCAACCGTTCTTATGTAAGCGATGTACTTAACGGACAGAGGGTAGTTAAGGCTTTTTCTAAGGAAAATGAAGAAACCGGACGATATGACAGCATGACAGACAGTTTGTATTCGCATAATCTGACCGCACGCAATAGGTTTGCGAATTTTGTGCCCAAAGTTTCGGGTTCGATAAATATGCTTTTTGCCGCTGTATTTTTGGCGGGGGGACTGCTGATAATCTACGGTCATATGACATTGGGATCGCTGGTGGCGTTTATGGCATATGCCCGCATGATTTTCAATCCGGTGGATTATCTTATGTGGTTCGTTGACTGGTGGTCTTCCTGTGTTGTAGCTGCTTCTAGGATGTTTGAAATTTTGGATGCTGTTCCGGTTATCACCGAGATAGACGATCCCGTTAAAAAAGAAACTCTTCACGGCGATATAGAACTTCGGGACGTATCATTTGAATACGATGTGGGACGCCCTATATTGAAAAAAGTCAGCATGAACATAAAAGGCGGGGAAATGTTTGGTATAGTGGGTAAGACGGGCGCGGGAAAATCCACGATTATCAACCTAATATCCAGGCTGTATGATGTAAACGACGGCGAAATTTTAATTGACGGCGAAAACCTAAAAAACTACAGCTTTGACACTTTGCGGCGCAGTATCGGTGTAGTATCTCAGGAAACCTACCTTTTTATCGGCACGCTAACCGAAAACATCGGCTACGGAGTAAAAGAGCACACCATAGACGATATTATATCAGCTGCAAAGCAAGCGTTCGCACATGATTTTATCGCAAAACTTGAGGGCGGTTACGATTCTGTTGTAGGTTCGGGCGGAGTGGAGCTTTCGGGCGGAGAAAAGCAGAGAATATCCATAGCCAGAGCTATTTTGCAGCTGCCGTCGATCCTTATACTCGACGAAGCAACCTCCGCAATGGATACCCAGACCGAGCGGCGCATCCAATATGCCATAGAGAAGCTGCGCAAAGACCGTACCGTTATTGCAATAGCGCACAGACTTTCCACTTTGAGGGATGCCGATACACTGGCTGTTATAGAGGACGGCGAACTCAAGGAACTCGGCACACATTCAGAACTTATCAACAAAAAGGGAGCCTACTTTAAGCTCCACAAGCTACAGGCGGACTCATTGAAATTTATCGAAATGGGGGATGAATATATGTCAGGAAATCCACAGAACGCAGATTCACTATACAGCCTGGATGACATTACAAAGATAAACTATCTGACCGAGGATAATATATCTTTTGTACCGGACAAAAACGGGTTCCTGTCGGCGGTTTTGAACGGAGAAAAGTTTGAAAGGATAACGTTAAACAGACTTCTTCCTTATTCTGATGCGTTCGGTTATATTTCGGTAATGGCGAAGTTTGAAAAAAACGGGGACGAAAAAGACGAAGCCGAAACTGAAGAACCCGAAAAGCTCGAAGAGCTTGAAGAACACGAAGAACACGGCAAAAATTCCGGAAATACAGGACATACAGGACATAAAAGAAAAAAAGACGGCGGCGAGCAGGAAATCGGTATAATAAAAAATATTGATGCTGATTTTGACCCGCAGCAGGCTCAATTGATAAAAAGACAACTTGAGTTCAGATATTATTGCCCGATCACACACAAAGTAACTAATATTCGGGAAAAAATGTCGTTTTTCTTTATAAAAGCAATTTTTAACGGCGTTGAAAAGGAAATATGCGTGATCGAGCCGACCAAAAATTTAAGAATGTCCGGACTGCACGAAAATGCTGTTTCGGTTACCGATGTAGAGGGTAACCGCTACATTATAATGGATGTTTACAATATCCCGAAAGCGCACCGGCAAAAGCTTGAAATTTACCTGACGATATAGTTTTTCCATAAAAAACATATATGGGAGGATGCGTTATAATGATACGAAACCAGATCCGGATCCGGATTCGGATAGAAAAAATTTGTTTTGCAGTGCTAACACTGGCACTATAATTGCCGCTGATCCTTTGTTCATCATCGACAGTGTCTGCTTCGGACACGTCATTGATATACAGGGACTGGCTATATGCCGTAGAAAATAATTCCGTGACAATAACGGGTTATACCGGTTCAAATACGGACATAACAATCCCGTCACGGATTAGCGGAATGCAGGTAACCAAGATCGGACCGTCAGCATTCACAGGGAAAACCGGCATTACATATGTAACCATTCCGGGCGGAATTACGTCTATCGGCGACTGGGCTTTTTCGTGGTGTAAAAGCCTTGAGGTAATTAATATCCCGAACAGCGTTACCTATATCGGGAGTTATGCGTTTTTCAGGTGCGAAAGCTTGAAGAACATAAATATACCCGGCAATGTTTCCCATATCGGCAGCAGCGCGTTCTCTGAATGCGTAAGTCTTGTAAACCTGAATCTTCCGAACAGTGTCCGAAGTATCGGAGCGCAGGCGTTTGCGCGTTGTAAAAGCCTGGAGAGGATAATTTTGCCTGCCGGAATCACACATATCGGCGACGGAGCGTTTTATGATTCGGGGTTAAGAAACATAGTTGTTCCGCCAGGTGTAACAAACATCGGAGCGTACACTTTCGCAAATTGTGAAAAACTTACCGGTGTAACGCTGCCGAATACGATCACAGGCATCGGGGAGCGGGCGTTCGCAAATTGTAAAAGTCTTTCGGGTATAAATATTCCCGGTTCGGTTCGCCTTATTGATGATTTTGCGTTTTCCGGTTGTTCCGCTCTTACGGGTATAGTTATTCCGGACAGCGTTACCAACCTCGGGGAGCAGGTGTTCGGCGGCTGTACATCGCTGCGGGATGTAACACTTTCAAAAAATATAAAAGAAATAAGAGCCTATACTTTTTTCCGCTGTATTAATCTTGAAAGAATTACGATTCCGGATAATGTGACAGAAATCGGAAAATGGGCGTTCGCACACTGTGAAAAGATGAGGGGAATAATAATCCCGGGCAGTGCTATAAACATTCAGGAAAACGTATTCCGGGGTTGCCGGGAACTTTCAACCGTATTTTTTACGGGGAGCCGTCCGGAGATCATAGGAGGAGAACACCGCAACCTCTTTGAAGATTGTCACGAAGAACTTACGCTTTATTTCCCGGATTTCGACCGTAGCTGGGACATTGTCTACGAAAGTTGGTTTCGTTATAAAGCAGCGTTCGTAAAATACCCGGAAGCTATAATAATCACTGCAACAGCGGAACGCGGTGGCCGCATAACCGGCAGCGGGACTTTTAAGTACAACGACCGCGCCGTCATAACCGCTGTGCCCGATGCCGGTTATCATTTTGACAGCTGGTACGAGAACGGTGCGAAAATATCCGAGGTAAATCCTTTTATTACAAACGCAACCGAAAACCGCACGCTGGAAGCGACCTTCAGATTGCTTCCGCCGCCGCCCGAATTTGAAATAAAAACATCTTCAGGAACCGGCGGAAGAGCGACCGGCAGCGGATATTATGATGAGGGAAAAACCGTCACGCTGAATGCAGTCCCGAGCAAAGGTTATGTTTTCGATGGCTGGTATGAAGGCGGACAAAAAATAAATGGATCCGAAGCGGTATATTCTTTTATCTCAGCTAAAAACCGCACGCTGCAGGCACGGTTCAGGGTTATACGGGTAAGTTCGGTTCGGCTGAACAGATCATCGCTGCGGCTGAGACTTCGAAAGAACAAAACCTTTCAGCTCAAAGAAACGGTAAATCCGGCCGGCGCAAGAGACAAAAGAGTTACCTGGAAATCGTCGAAACCCCGGGTGGTTTCGGTGTCCTCAAAAGGCAGACTCACCGCACGGAGAAAAGGCAGCGCGAACATAACCGTAACCACAAGGGACGGAAGAAAAAGAAGAGTGTGTAAAGTCAGGGTAATTTAGATTTATATAACACGAATTTCAATCTGAGAAAAGTTTGATTGATGGAGTGAAAGCCCGGATATATAGTTTTTTGCGAAAATTTATTTCTGCGTATTTAATTGGAATCAGTATAAGTTGCCTAAAGGTGGTTGTTTTTTGAAGGTTCAGATTGATTTGCCCGGGTGGGCGGAAAAATTACTTGAAAATAAAGAAAAAAACCTGCTTTGTGTTGCGTTCGATATATCGGGAGATTCACCTGATATCGCGGATGGATATACCGTACTTACCCGGGATAACCTATATGTTTTGTGCGAAAACAAAATCATAAGCAGAGTTCCGCTCGTTGAAATAGAAGAATTGAAAGCCGAACAAATGATAGGGTCAGGAAGGCTTGTTTGCTCCGGCTCGTCCGGCGAACGGGTTCTGTGCCATTTCACACAAAGGTTGTTTGCACACTTCGCCGAATTTTCAGATGCTTTCAAATATTACACGGAAACGGGAAATGTGCCCGAAATAGAGGTAGATGCGAAGATATGCGAAAAATGCGGACGTCCTCTGCGCCAGGGTTCGAACGTATGCCCCTGGTGCATGAAAAAGCTTACCGCGTTTTTACGGATTTTACCACTATGCCGGCTTTATCGCAAAGAAATCGCCATTGTGACAATTCTGGCGGCGGTCAGTGAAATAGTGCGGATAATATTACCTTATTTGCAGCGTATAATGATCGACGATTACATTAATCCGGCAACAGAAGGAGCGCAGATCAATTTCTTAGGGTTTTTCGCCTGGGGTATAGGCGGTATTATTATCCAGTTGTTATTTATGCTTACCTGGAGTTACGAATTCAAAACACGAAATAAGTTTATGCTTTCTATATCAAGAAATATAAAACAGGATTTGTTCAAGAAAGTTCAATATTTATCCTCGAGTACAAGCTCAAAATATTCATCCGGCGAATTACAGCACAGGCTCCAGCACGATGTGCGGGTTTTGGAACAATTTATTGGCGGCGCGGGTATCGAAATGATAATACGGGTTTTCTCTTTCATCTTTTTAGCGATAATGATGTTCGTCACCAACCCTCTTCTAACTCTGATCGTTATAGCACCGTTCCCTTTTATCTATATATTAGTTAAGAAAATAACCTTGAGGATTCGTTTTTTATTCCACAAGGCATGGCATCAATTCAAAAAAACGGGCGAAGCTTTGCACGATATACTTAACGGAATCCGGGTCGTTAAGGCATACGGCAACGAAAAAAAAGAGATCGAACGGTTTGCCGGTTTTTCCGAAAAGAATATGCGTTCCACCATAAAAGCGGAACTGTTCTGGGCAAAGTTTTATCCTTTTATATCGTTTTTTGTAAGAATAGGAGAATTTATAGTTATTTATTTCGGCGCACAGGCGGTATTAAATAAAACGATGATGCTGGGCGAGCTCACCCAATATATTACCTATGTTTCGATGATGTATATACCCTTGTTCTGGATAATCCATCTGCCCCGCCAGCTCACCCGGGCGGGAATAAGCGCATCCAAGACATTCGAGCTTATGGATGAACCTGACGAACTTGAGGACGAGAAGCGCGAAGAACACGATATACGCGGTGAAGTAGTTTTTGATAACGTTGTTTTCGGTTATAAGCCATATTCAAAAGTGCTTAAGAATATCTCATTTAAAATAAAGCCCGGCGAGATAATTGGTATTGTAGGACCGTCGGGCGTGGGTAAAACTACGCTTATAAACTTGATTATGCGCCTATACGATGCACAGGACGGCAAAATTTTGGTAGACGGTACGGACGTGACCGCTATGGACAAGAAATATTACAAAAACCAGCTGGGTGTTGTATTGCAGGAAACCTTTCTGTTTGACGGTTCCATTTTGTCAAATCTGAAATACTCCGACCCGAACGCAAGCTTTGAACAGGTTATAATGGCGGCGAAAATAGCTCATGCACATGATTTTATTTCAAAACTCCCGGATGGCTATAACACCTGGATAGGAGATCGGGGATACACCTTATCCGGCGGCGAACGTCAGCGGATAGCGATTGCCCGGGCAATACTGCATAATCCTAAAATTTTAGTACTGGACGAAGCTACGTCATCGCTGGATGCGGAAACGGAAAAATACATTCAGGAAGCGTTGGATAAACTGATCAAGGGAAGGACGACTTTTGCCATTGCCCACAGGCTTTCTACTCTTCGCAACGCCGACAGACTGATCGTTTTAGAAGATGGCGAAATATCCGAAATAGGCTCCCATATAGAGCTTATGCGCAACAGAGGGATATATTATAATCTTGTAATGGCGCAGCGGCAAACGGCTAAAATACAAAAATAGAACCGATATTGAAAGGATTTTGTTATGGGAGAAGTTTTTGAGCTAATTTATAATGTGGTAAAAAAAATTCCGAAAGGCAGGGTGGCAAGCTACGGGCAGGTTGCCGCGCTGGCGGGAAATCCGAAATGGGCGAGAGTTGTGGGTTACGCGCTCCATGTTAATCCCGACCCGGAACATATACCCTGTCATAGAGTCGTTACAAAGGACGGCCGGATATCCTCCGCTTTTGCTTTCGGCGGTGCAAACGAACAAAAACTCCTTCTGGAAAAAGAAGGAGTCACTTTTATTGATGAACAAACCGCGGATATAAATAGGTACAGGATGAGTTTAATTGACCTTGATAAGCGGCAGGGATGAATTTGTATACACATAACTTCCGGAATCCGCTGCTTTTAATTCGAAAGTCTTTCCTCCTGCCACAATGAAGCGATTGGTCATGTCGGTTTCACGGTAGGTAGGACGGCGATAAATTTCAATTTGTATCATCGTCGAATGGGCGTTTAAATAAGTCCCGACTTCCAGGTCTTTGCCCAGCTTGTAAGCCGTTTTTATGTCAGGAATTTTGATGCTCCGGTTTTTATTTTTTGCGGCAATAAAAATACAATTGCTAAACGTTACGGTTTGATTTTTTTCAATTTCGAGATATAACCCGAATTTAAAATTTTTGACTACAACCGGTTCGGAAGCATTACCTTGTATTGTGAATGAGGCTCCTAATCCGGTGTCCTTAGGTAAAAGGAAATACTCCCCTTCTTCTATGTCAACGTCTGCTTCGTACCTGCCTTCGTCCTGCCATCCCGCAGGGATTGTAAAGGCGGCGGCGGAGCTTGTATTAGATTGTCCGGACTGCAAGGATTTTTTACTTCCGGAACTTGATTTTTTACCTGAAGAACCCGTGCTGCTTTTACTGCTTTTGAGCCTGTAGGAGAATCTGCCGTAACTTTTTTTCGTCGTGTCTTTTTGAGCTTCGCTTTTTTCGTAGTTTTGGATTTCGGATTTTTTACCGGCCGTGTCCGGTTGCGAGTATGTATGCTCATAATAATGTTTTGATTCATTATATTGATCGTTTTGACCGCCTTGATCGTCCGGCTCTGCATCACCGGCATAAAATTCACCGTCGTCCGGGTCGTTTCCGTATACGACGGTGTCTGTAGCATCAAAAACGGTTTCGCCGTTCCCGGCTCCTGTAATCCAGGGCATAAAACACAGAACCGTCGTCAGGAACACAAAAACAGCTCCGGCTAAAATAAGGGTTTTTTCCGCTTTTGCAAATTTTATAATGTTGTTGAATAACCTTTTCATATTTTTGTTTTTAGAGAAGAGAGTGGACAAAGAACCTTTTGTTTGTTTAAATTAACACCGTGTGGCGGGAAATCTTCCGTTCATACGTCGCGAAGTAGTTTTCGAGGAGGTCTAATTAGACAGATACGATTTCACAAGCGCTTGCAAAAGTTCATCCCGATCGACACGACGCACCATGCTGCGGGCGTTGTTGAAAGTCGTAATATAAGTTGGATCCTCGGAAAGAATATATCCCACGATTTGGTTTACGGGATTATATCCTTTTTCTTTAAGGGCATCGTAAACAAGGGTAAGAATCCTTTTCATCTCACTCTCTTTTTCGTCCTGAACCGAAAAGGTCATGGTCTTGTCGTGTAGATTCATAAATCCTCCAATCGTGGAATGTGAAATTTAAAACTTGAAATCCGTAATATTTTGTGTATATGCGGTTGGATTTTTAAAGTGTTCTCCTACATTATACATCGCCTGTTTGTAATTTTCAAGGGTTTTTTAATTTTTACCCGAAAGTTTTTTACAGTAAATTGCCTTTTTACCCTAAAGTGTCACCCATCATTGAAAATTCAAGACACTTTAACAAAAAATTAACGCAACTGTTATGATACAATTGATGGGTGACAGATAAAAAGGTAAATACAGCGAGCCTGTGATACAATGGTAAAGCGACAAAACCGAACCATGTATAAAGGAGCTGTATTTACCATGAACAGTATAACATCAGAAGCCAAATACCGTCAACGTGTAATTCGATATTCGTACAAACACGGGGTGACGCGGGCGGCAAATCGCTTTAGGCGAAGCCGAAACGCCATCTACGAGTGGCGTGCAAAATACGACGGAAACTGGAAAAGTCTGGTAGATAAAAGTCACCGTCCGCACAGTCACCCAAAACAACATACAGAAGAAGAAAAAGCCCTAATAATGCGGCATTGGAAGCACAATAAGGACGACAGAATCGTGCTTTGGGACACACTTCGCAAGAAAGGTTACACCCGACATTACAACAGCTTGGTAAGAGTGTTGAACAAGTGGTTGCCCGCCGAACAGAAGGCAAAACAGAAAGCACGGAAGCCGAAGCCATACGAGCGCGCCGAATATCCGGGGCAAAAAATTCAGATTGACGTGAAATATGTGCCGTCAGATTGCGTGGCAAATGGGCAGAAATACTACCAATACACGGCGATTGACGAGTGTACGCGGGTTGTTTTTCGGGAAATGTACGACGAGCATAGCACGTTTAGTTCTAAGGATTTTTTGGAGAAGCTCATGACTTCTTTTCCGTTTCAAATCCGGGAAGCACAGACCGACAACGGCACAGAGTTCACCAACGCACTTCTCGTCACAAAATCCAAGCACAAATCGCTGTTTGAACAGGCTTTAGCAGACATGGGAATCATCTACCACCGCATAAAAATAGCGACTCCACAGCACAACGGCAAGGTCGAACGGCAGCATCGAATCGACGGTCAGCGGTTCTACAAAAAGATGCGGATGTACAGCCTTGCCGACGGCCGGGCGCAGCTCGCAAAGTACAATATACGGTCAAATAACATCCCAAAAATTTGCCTGGGCTTTCAATCGTCTAACCAAATTCTGGAAAAATATCTGGGCGTGATGTGAAGCAATTATGGGCCCGCCGGCCCATAAAACCATTGTATCACCGGCGCGCTGTCAAGGTAGTATTCCGAACTTTTCCGCTGTGGTATCCGCAGGATAGCGCATACACGCGGGGCAAAAAACTTCAGAATCTCCACCTTGATAGGGCTCGATTCATCAGACTCTATCTTTTTTACCCCAAACTGTCACCCATCATTGACACTTTAAGAGGACACGAATTTATTTTTTCCAACAACCCTTGCATTATGGGAAATTATATGATATAATTATCTCGCTTGCAGGCGAAATGATTCGCCATAGCATGTTTTGTGCTATTACACACCCACGCTGAACGAAAGCTTGTTGCCTTTTTTAGGTCGCGATTCAAAAAGCAATCATTAGCGGAAATTCGCTGTTGATTCTTTACGGTGTGGGGCGGCATTCGGCGGCTTTTGAAAACTTAAGATTTTCGGTTAATTTTCGAAAACCATTTTCAGATGCTGTCAATTATTAAAAACAAAAAAATAGGAGTGAAAAACACATGGCAGTAGTATCAATGAAGCAACTACTCGAAGCGGGCGTGCATTTTGGGCATCAAACCAAGAGATGGAATCCGAAAATGGCACGCTACATCTTTACGGAGCGTAATGGAATCTATATTATAGACCTTGCGAAAACCGTGAAGAAACTGGAAGAAGCGTATATGTTTGTGCGCGAAATTGCGACCGATGGCGGAGAGGTTCTTTTTGTGGGAACCAAAAAACAAGCAGGCAGTTCTGTTAGAGAAGAAGCCGAACGTTGCGGAATGCATTTTGTTAATGCACGCTGGCTCGGCGGGATGCTGACAAACTTTAACACTATCCGCGGACGAATTGACCGGCTTACTCAGCTGCGCAAAATGCAGGAAGACGGAACTTTCGAACTCCTGCCGAAAAAAGAAGTCATAAAGCTGAACCTGGAAATAGACAGACTGGAAAAGTTTTTGGGCGGAATAAAAGAAATGAAAAGACTTCCGGCGGTTCTTTTTATTGTGGATCCTCACAAAGAAAAAATTGCAGTCGCCGAAGCCAGAAAACTGGGTATTCCTATCGTGGCGATCGTCGATACCAATTGCGATCCCGACGATGTGGATTATGTTATCCCCGGAAACGATGATGCTATCCGTGCGGTTAAATTGATCGTGGGAGCTATGGCAGATGCGGTTATCGAAGCGAACCAAGGTGAAATGGGAGAACCGGAGCCCGATGAAAACAACAACGCGGAAGAACAATCCGGCGATGAGAGCGAAAAGCCCGGAGATGAGGCACCCGCTATCGCTTCATATGACGGACGCGATGATGAAGAAAGCGATGCTCCGCAAGTTTAGGCTGCTTGTTAAAAATTAAAACTTAAAATGAATTATATTGTAGGAGGTAATCAAATTGGCTTTTACAGCTAAGGATGTTCAGGCGTTAAGAGAAAAAACAGGTTGCGGTATGATGGATTGTAAAAAGTCCCTTACCGATTCCGGTGGTGATATGGACAAGGCAATGCAGATTTTGCGTGAAAAGGGGCTGGCGGCGGCGGCAAAAAAAGCAGGACGGATCGCGGCAGACGGTCTGGTGGTTTCGGTAATAAACAAAGATAAAAAAATCGGCGTAGTACTCGAAGTCAATTCAGAAACTGATTTTGTGGCAAAGAACAAAGATTTTGTGGCGTTCGTTAATGCGGTTGCCAATACTGTGATAGATTCTGATCCCACTGATGTAGACGAACTTTTGGCGATGAAGTTGTCCGGTTCGGACGATACAGTGGAACAAGCATTGCAGGAAAAAATATTGAAGATCGGGGAAAATATTAAAGTTCGCCGCTTCGAGCGTCTTGAAGGAGAATTGGCATCTTATGTACACGGCAACGGAGCGATCGGCGTTATGGTGAAATTTAACACTGATTTGACGGCTGAAGGTGCGTTCGAAGCTTACGGAAAGGATGTTGCCATGCAGATCGCAGCGGCAAATCCGCAATTCGTAACCAAAGACGAAGTGCCTGCCGAAACTCTGGAGTCCGAAAAGAATATCCTTTTAACACAGGCGGTAAACGAAGGCAAACCCGAAAACATTGCGCAAAAGATGGTGCAGGGTCGTATATCCAAGTATTTTAAGGAATTTTGTCTTGTGGATCAGGCGTTTGTCAAAGATGCAAACCTATCGGTAAAACAATACACAGATAACACGGCAAAAGAACTTGGCGGCTCGATTGAAATAATAAAATTTGTACGATTTGAAAAAGGCGAAGGACTCGAAAAAAGAGAGGATAATTTCGCTGACGAAGTCGCGGGTATGATAAAATAAAAATGCGACAAACGCCAACAACGATTTTATATTAAAACTGTTGTTGGCGTTCTTTTTAACGTGTTTTAGGAAAGGATGCGGCAATGGACGATCGCAAGAAGTATAACAGGATACTGCTGAAACTGAGCGGTGAAGCATTGGCGGGCGAAAAAAAGTTCGGACTGGATTATGATGTAATAACTAAAATCTGTGAATCCGTCAAAAAGACCGCCGATTTGGGAGTGCAAATAGCCATCGTAGTCGGGGGCGGAAACTTCTGGCGCGGACGCAGCAGCGGTGCTATGGATCGGACGCGTGCCGATCATATCGGAATGCTGGGCACTACCATGAACGCACTGGCTGTTGCCGACGTATTAGAAGAACTGGGCGCAACGGTCAGAGTTCAGACTGCGATAGCGATGCAGGCGGTAGCGGAGCCGTATATCCGTAATCGGGCGGTACGTCATTTGGAAAAGGGACGTATAGTTATTTTCGGATGCGGAACCGGCAACCCTTTCTTTTCTACGGACACCGCCGCTTCACTGCGCGCCGCCGAAATCGAAGCCGACATCATCTTCAAAGCTACTATGGTAGACGGCGTATATGACAAAGATCCTAACAAATTTCCGGATGCGGTAAAGTTCGAACAAGTTTCATTCAATCAGGTGCTCGGACAACATCTTAAGGTTATGGACGCTACGGCAGCCTCAATGTGCCGCGACAACGATGTTCCTATTTTGGTGTTCAATCTGGCTGACCCGGACAATATGTTAAAAGCGGCGACGGGAAAAACTATAGGTACGCTGGTAAAAAATCAAAAATAGACCTCCTCGGAAATTAAAACGTGA